>Ga0233444_10000665_pt1 | contig 42918 bp, 44 predicted proteins | sample SI_124_October20_6_FD_182792 | JGI IMG/M metagenome (GOLD analysis project Ga0233444, IMG submission 182792) | Seawater microbial communities from Saanich Inlet, British Columbia, Canada - SI_124_October2016_10_MG | ecosystem: Environmental > Aquatic > Marine > Inlet | place: Canada: British... | reverse complement strand
GACCACATTGTAGAGGTCAAAGAATGCAAAAGACCAAGACAGACAGCAGTATATAAAATGCTGTGTAATAACCTAGACCGAGGATTTATTTATTCCTACGGCTATAAAACAGAAGAAAATGAGTAAAGAAGAGATTGCAGAGATGATCATTTATTTGTATGAAATTGATATAGATAATTGTATTCTGAAGCCTGTTGATTTCGCTAATGAGATCGCAGAAGCTTTAACAAATAAAGAGTACTTAAAAGAGTTAAAAGAAGAGTATAAACAGTATAAAAACTTAAGAGATGAGTAATAAACTAATAGCAGAATTTATGGAATTACCTACAGAAAAAATGGGTGTAAAACAAGAAGTTATTTATGTTATGGATCAAGATGATTGGTATACTGCTGACGAGTTAAACTATCATCTGTCTTGGGATTGGCTTATGCCTGTAGTAATAAAATGCTTTGAAGTAGACGAACAAACAAACGATGACTTGAATTTCAAGTTGAATGATGCTTTGTTAGAAACAAACATCGATAGTTTATACAAAGCGGTAATACAATTTATTAAAGTAAATAAAATTGAAGTATTAATAAGTAAACTTAAATCTGCTTATTTAGATGGCGAAACAACACAATACATTTTAGAACAAATAGGTATGGATTATCAAATGTATAAACAGTTAAATGTAAAATATAATAACAACAAATAATATGAAAGTAAATTTAGAAGGTAGATATACATCTACATATGGTTTCGTTGGAAGAAACAATTTAGAAAGACAAGCAGAAAAAATATTTGGTAAAAATTGGGTAGCAGAAGATGATTTAGACCAAATACAACTACTTTGTAATTGCATCTCAAATGAACAATATGTTGTTGAGAGTATAGAGACAAGAGATGATAATGATATATTAGTAAGAGAGGTTGATAATTGGGATAAACTTATAAAATCGGGTTCTCAAGCGTATAATACGGTACAGAATAAAAAGCAGACTATAAAAACATCAATCGAATTATTGGATGATGCATACAGAATTATAATGGATTTAACTAAAAGCCATGATGATCATTACCATGATGATGTACAAGATATTTTAAGTTCAATAGATGATGTGCAATATAAGATAGAAACATTATTTGAAGATTAATAAAAACAATAAAGATATGAGAACAAAAGGAACTTATGTGGTTACTGATGATAACTACGAATTAGAGATAAATTATGAATACTATTGGGATGATGGGGATCATGAGAATGCTCCGGAAAACGATATGGAAATTCTAGAGGTAAATTTAAACGGAATGGACATAACAGATTTTTATTGGGATTGGGTAGATGATTCCATACATACACAAGTATGGGAATACGCACAAGAAAATAAATAATACTATTAAAAAGTGGGATGCATAGATGCACTAGATTGGAGCAAAACCATATCCCACAACTAACTAGGATCAAGTCCCTTCCGACAAAAATGGGCGATTTAATAATGTCAAGAACACCACAAGAACTTTATGATTATGAATCAAAAAGAATCAAAAAGTACAAAGAAGAATTTTTACAGCTTATAAAAGGGCATGAGAATGAAGAGAGCTTACAGAATTTATTTGATTGGAATGGTAATGCAAGGGCTATAAAGTCAAAAGCATACCAAGAAATAAAGTTGATCAAAGAAGTAGAATCTAGAGACCCTTTAAGAGTTATAAGTGTACGTTACTTTAAGACAAGGCGAGGTTTAGGTTATGAATGCAAGACAAATAAAAAAAATATTGTAATTCATAATGATGGATTCGGAGGATCTACGTATATTGAACGAAATAAGTACGCAAATGCGTACAACGATCTGACTGAGCAAAATTTAGAGGATCTAATTAACTATTACGAAAATAAATAAGAATTATGGCAACAAAAGTAAGCATCACATTGAAAGACAATGAAGGTAAGGAAGAGATTATTAAAAAATCTTTTTTTGGATCAGAACATCTAAACAGATGGGTAGACAGACAAGACAGAGAGGTAATTAACATAGAATACTTATAAGATGGACTATGAAATAATAAAATTTAAAGATGGCTACTCTTGGCTGTCTTTAAATTACTCTGAAGCGATTAAAATATTTAAATCAGATTCAAACATTAATATGTACGCAGTTTTTGAAGATGAAACAGAGAGTTTAGTTACATCTGTAGGCGAAATACTAGAATGTTTAGAGATGAAAGTTCCTGTATGTATAGAGCTAGGTTTTACAAAAGAAAAGCCTGTAAAAAATTGGTTTCACGAAGCTGATAAATTACTTAAGGATGGTTTTTGGTATGTTAAAATAAGTGACGTAAAGTTTGCTTAACTGAATAATTAAATATAAATTTGAGACAATGTATAGAAAAAAATTAATTCAAAAACTACAGCAACTATCTGATATTCTGCCTTTTGGAGATAGAAGAAAGTCTTTAATTAAAGACATCAGAAATCTCAAAATCAATAAAGATAAATCTTATAAAATTAAATTAGAGGATAAATACAATGATATATTATGAAACAAAAAATTAAAGAAGTAACCAAAAGAATTAACGATATGCTTGAGGAAAAGAACGAAGCATATGGTAACTCTGCACTTGAGCCAATTAACATATTCAGCAAAGGCAATTCAACGGATTCATTGTGTGCTAGGATTGATGATAAACTTGCTAGAATAAAGAACAAAGGACTTAATGATCAGACAGAGGACACCTTGTTTGATTTAGCGGGTTATTTAGTTCTGTTGATTATATCAAAGGAGCAATCAAATACAATAGACGAGAGTCATTTTTACACCACAACCAAAACTTATTGATATGGGTGTAATCATTATAATAACTATCATACTTATAGTAAAATTAATAGTAACAATTAAAGACAGATAAAAAGATGGGGAAATCATCAGAATTATTTATACAAACGAGAGACATAGAGAGAGATCACATGGATGATGCTTATGTTTCAGAGCAATGGCAATCAAGACAGAGAGAGTCATCAAAGAAAAATACTATCAATGTGAATGATCAGCTGTCTGACTTGTTCAAGTCATTTGGAGAGATATTCAGTAAATAAAAAATAAGAAATGAAATTAAATATTTTTAATCAATACGTAGATATAGTCTGTGATATATATTCAATATCAAAAGAAGAATTATTCAAGAAAGAAAAAACTAGGAATATTTCAGAAGCAAGGTACTTACTGTATTACTTATGCATCAAGCGACCAATGAAGTTAATTAATATTCAAGAGTTTATGGCTAAGAACGGTTATGTTATAAGCCATTCTCCTGTACTACACGGAATAAAAAGTATAGAGAATAAGATCAGGAAAGATAAGGACTATAAAGATACTATAAAACAGATAAAAGAATGTGTTACAGTTTAAAGAATATACTTGATCAATCTTTAAATGATGACCATGCGGTGGACTTAAGTGGAATTGGTTATACATCTAGAATATTATCAGGTGTTAAAATAATTAAAGACCATGAAACAGGCTTAATTCAGATACTTAATACACATCTAAATGGAGACTACTACGGCGTAATTACTTCTATAGAAAAATGTTATTTTATGGATCACGGTTGGAGGTTTGGTGTTTATAATGTATCTTTGTCCAACTATCGTACAATTTTAACTAAGATAGAGAGAATAATAAAGCTTGAAGCAAACAATAAGAATAGATTAAAACACATTAGTTCTTATCAAGAATATCGATCAGAGATACTATCTAAGTATACAAAAACAACAAGTAAATTAAATAAATTAATAATTAAATTAAATGGCAAAAACAACAAAGACAACATTTGAGAAGCTGTCAGCTATCAATGTTAACGACAAAGTAGAGAAAAAAAATGGACTAACTTATCTTTCATGGGCATGGGCATGGAGTGAGGTAAAAAAAGTTTGTCCCGATGCAACTTATGTAGAACTACCTACAGAATTCGATGATCAATTAGGATTCATGTGCAGAACAGAGGTTACAATAGAGGGAGAAACATTAGGAATGTGGCTACCTGTAATGGATGGAGCGAATAAAGCTATGAAAAAGACTGCTTACAGTTACAGTACAAGGTATGGAAAAGATAAAACTGTTGAACCAGCAACTGCTTTTGACATTAACAAAACATTAATGAGATGTTTGGTTAAGAATTTAGCAATGTTTGGGCTTGGAATTTACATCTATGCGGGAGAAGATATGCCTGAGAACGTAGAGCCACCAAAACCTAAAGCACCAACACCTATTCCTACTATAGATGTTACATCGAAAAGATGGAAAGGTTTAATGTCCTTCGCTGTACAGAACAAGACACTACCTTACGATGATTTAATTAAAAAGTTAGAGTTATCGGGTAAGTGTAAGCTTAGTGAGAAAGCTAAGGCTGAGGTTGAAAAATTATCAACTAAGAAGTAATGAAAGACGTACTTCAAAAGTTAAAAGACGATGAACAATATTATGGTTCATTTGGACAGCAATATCTATCGAACTCAGATATTGGAACTCTATTGAGTAATCCTAAAGATTTTAGGAAACCTCAAGAAGATAATGTAAACTACGTAAAAGGTAGATACTTCCATCAATTAATTCTAGAGCCTGAGAAAGCAAAGGAAACAAAGTTTGTTGATGTATCATCAAGGAATACAAAAGCTTATAAGGAGATCGCTGTAGATGGCATCATGATGCTAGAGAAAGAAGGTCAAGAGATAAGAGACTGTGTTGATTCTATGATGTCTAATTACTCATTCTTTGAAGGTATAAGATCTGAAGGTGTTCAGTACGAAGTGCCGGCAATAACAGAGTTATTCGGTGTTCAATGGAAGGGTAAAGCTGATATAGTTTGCGAAGATAAACTCATTGATCTGAAGACAAGTGGAAACATTAAAGATTTTAAGTGGAGCGCTCGCAAGTATAATTATGACAGTCAGTGCTACATTTATCAAAAACTTTTTGGAAAACCTTTAGAGTTTTATGTAGTAGATAAAGGAACTAAAATGCTCGGAATTTTTAAACCTAGTTCAGAATTTGTTGAAAGAGGTAAAGAGAAAGTTATTAGAGCAGTTGAGGTTTACAATAATTTCTTTAGTGATAATCCAAAAATAGATATCAATGAATACTTTATTGAAGACATTCTTTAAAAGGAAGTCAAAAAAAATTCGAGTAATGTGGTTCAATGTTCCAATGAACTGCCGTACACGAAAAGATAAGGATGAACTTATCATAAACACTATTAATTTATTGGAACGTTTAATTAAAATCAAATAACAATATGTCAAGAGAGAAAATTTTCGCAGATGGGTTTGCATTTAAAAGAAAAGAAAATGCACCCGATTTCGTAGTAGGTAGTATGTCAGTAAAAGTAGATGAAGCCATCTTATTTTTAAAAGACAACGCTAAAAAAGGATGGGTTAACATTGATATCAAACAAGCAAAGTCTGGAAAGCATTATTGTGAGTTAGATACATGGGAGCCTAAGCCACAGAACAATAGCAATGCTAAAGCTACAGCACCTGTTGTTGAGCAGTCAACAGTAGAAGAGCCTGATTTACCTTTTTAAATCACTCAATAGTATAACCAAAAGGGGATTAAGTTCCCCTTTTTTTTACCAATTATTTGTGACGATTTTGTAATAAATATTTCTCATATATATATATATAGTTATCTATTAATATATTTTTTTTCTTGTATGTGAAGAAGTAAAAGTCGTCATTTTCATCAAAGTAATTGATTATCAGTAAATTAAATAAAAAAAAACAACATAAAGATGTCATTTATTGTCACAATATTTAAAAATATAAAGGAAACACAGGCTCCTTTCCACAGGGATGTACAGATAGTACTGTCTAGGATAAAGAATGGATCGTCAAAAGATCTAGTAAAAAAAATTAGATCTGAACGTAACAAAACTGACAGGAACGAATTGAAGAAGAACTTACCAGCAGTATGCTTCAGTGGAACATTCACAAAGCGTACAGATAAATCTATATCAGATCATAGTGGTTTGATATGTTTAGATTTTGATGGTTATGCTAGTAAGAAAGAACTACTTCAAGATAAAGAGAACTTCACGAAAGATAAGTTTGTTTATTCTGCTTTTGTTTCACCATCGGGTAATGGGCTGAAGGTTTTAGTAAAAATACCTGCTGATCCCGAGAACCATGTAAACTTTTTTAATTCTTTAGCTAAGCACTTTGATTCTGATTACTTCGATAAAATGTGTAAGAATGTGAGTAGAGTTTGTTATGAGTCTTATGATCCATTACTTTACTTGAATGAGAATTCATCAATATGGGATAAGATTGAGGATCATGAATACACGGAAGTAATTAAAGGAGTTGATCCTGTAACGATTCCAATCACGGATGAGAATAAGATTGTAGAGATTTTAGTAAAGTGGTGGGTAAAAAAATATCCAATGGTAGAGGGCCAAAGAAACCAAAATGTTTTTGTGCTAGCAATGGCTCTTAATGATTACGGTGTTAATAGATCCTTGGCTAGTTATATTCTAAACCAATACTCTACAGATAACTTTACCTTAAGAGAGATAGAAAGAACTATTGAGTCTGCTTACTCCAATAAACAAAACTTTGGAACAAAGTACTACGAAGATGAGGATGTAATAAACAACATCAAAACAAAGCTCAGGCGTGGATTATCAAAAAAAGAAATCCGCTATCAGTTAGAGGAGTCCGGACTAGGTAGCGATGTAGTTTCATCTGTAGTAGATAGGGTTGAGAAAGAGGGATCTCTCTTAACTTTTTGGACTAAATCAGATAAAGGTGTAATTAAAATAGTTCACATTTTATTTAAGCAATACTTGGAAGAGAACGGTTTCAATAAGTTTTGCCCCGAAGGTGGTAAGAATTATGTGTTTGTAAAGGTTACAAATAATTTAATAGACCATACATCTGAGAAAGAGATTAAAGATTTTATTTTAAATAAATTATCGGAGCTTGATGATCTTAGTATTTATAATTACTTTGCTGACAATGTAAGGTACTTCAGGGAGGAGTTTTTAACACTACTAAGTACTATTGATATTTATTTTATAGAAGACACAATTGATACTTCTTACTTGTACTACAAAAATTGTGCAGTAAAAATTACAAAAGACTCTATAGAAAAAATAGATTACATTGATTTAGGTGGTTATGTATGGAAGGATCATGTTATAGATAGGAAGTTTGATATATGTAATTTTGATCAAAGCGATTATAAAACTTTTATATCCAGGATATCAGCAAATGATAATGCAAGAATAAAAACATTAGAATCAACAATAGGATTCTTAATGCATGGTTACAAGAATCTTTCCTACTGTCCAGCTGTCATATTAAATGATGAAATAATATCTGATAATCCTGAAGGAGGTACAGGTAAAGGTATATTTATGTATGCATTATCTCAAATGAAAAAGCTTGTAATGATTGATGGTAAAGCTTTTAATTTTGAAAGATCATTCCCTTATCAAACAGTATCAGCTGACACACAAGTATTATGTTTTGATGATGTAAAGAAGCATTTTGATTTTGAAAGATTGTTCTCTGTTGTAACTGAAGGCATGACATTGGAGAAAAAGAATAGGGATGCAATTAAAATTCCATTCTCAAAGTCACCTAAGATAGCTATCACAACAAATTACGCTATAAAAGGTAGTGGTAATTCTTTTGCTAGGCGAAAGTGGGAGGTTGAATTACATCAGCACTATAATAAAAACTATACACCACTCGATGAATTTAAAAAATTATTCTTTGATGAATGGAGTGATGATGATTGGTGTTTGTTTGATAACTACATGGTTTCATGTTTAAAAGATTACCTATCTACAGGATTAATAAAAAGTGAATCTGTCAACCTAGATGTAAGAAAACTTTCTGCAGAAACCTCTCATGAATTTATAGAGTTTTGCGGTCTTGTTGATGGATACCCAAGGAATAGTTTATTGCAATTTAATAAAGTATTAAACATGAACAGTATCTACTATGAGTTTATTGAAAATCATTCTGATCAGTCATACAAAAGTAAGATGTCTAAGTTTAAGTTTTACAAGTGGCTTGTTGCTTATGCTACGTACATTACAGGTACTGCACCCACTCCATATAAAACAGCTGTAGGTAAAGTTTTTGTTATAGAAGTAAAAAATTAAAAACAAATAAAATAATTTGGAAATTATTGAAAGAAAATTAGGATACACTAACAAGATGATGTACAATCAGTGCCTCATACTTCAGGGTATTATCAATAAAACTATAGACATAAAAGTAGGTAGAGGAAAAAAATCTGTTATCAAAAAACAGTTATGCTATGATCTACCTACTGATGTTGTAGATAGGATTAATACTAGTGTTAATTATTATAAACAACAAATGGAAAATAAAAAATCACAAATAACTTTAAGGGATTATCAAAATGAAATAGCCCTAAATGCTTTAAGTATTCTTACGTTAAACGATTTTGTTTATCTAGCTATGGAGGTAAGGACCGGAAAGACTTTAACAAGCTTATCAATTGGGGAACTTTTAAGATCTAACAATGTCTTATTTCTAACAAAGAAAAAAGCAATCAGTAGTATACAGGGAGATTATGATCTACTTGCACCTAACTATGATATTACTGTTATTAACTATGAATCGATACATAAGATTGAATCAGAAAAACCTTTTGATTTAATTATACTTGATGAGGCCCATGGGATGGGAGCGTTTCCCAAGCCAAGCAAAAGAGCAAAGCAAGTAAAAGAGTTGATGATCAAGAATAAGTATCCAAAAACTATTCTATTATCAGGTACTCCTAGTCCTGAGTCTTACAGTCAAATGTATCATCAGGTGTATGGCATACCCAACAACCCATTTAAAAAATACAAAAACTTTTACAGGTTTTGTGATGACTATGTTAAAGTAACAGAGCGTAAAATAAATGGATTAATGATTAAGGATTACTCTAAGGGATCAGAAAAGATTATCAATGATATGAGTCCATATACTATAAGTTACTCTCAGAAAGAGGCTGGATTTAAAGTAGACACAAGAGAACATATCCTTGAAGTTCAGATGAGTGATCTTACATATAAACTTACAAGTAAACTTAAAAAAGATTTAGTCGTAGAAGGTAAAGAAGAAACCATACTAGCAGATACTCCTGTAAAATTAATGATGAAGCTTCATCAAATGTATTCCGGAACAGTAAAGTTTGAGTCAGGTAATTCTACTATCCTTGATTTAAGTAAGGCGAAGTTTATTCATGACAATTTTTCTGATGTACAAGTAGGAATATTTTATAAGTTTAAACAGGAATTTAAAGCACTTAAAGAAGTTTATGGTAACAACCTATGTACGGATCTTGAAGAGTTTAACAACACAGATAAAACTATAGCCCTTCAGATTGTTAGTGGAAGAGAAGGTATATCTTTAAAGAAAGCTAAATGCCTGGTGTATTACAATATAGATTTTAGTGCCACAAGTTATTGGCAGTCAAGGGATAGGATGACAACTAAAGATAGGCTGGAGAGTGATGTCTATTGGGTGTTTGCAAATAATGGAATAGAGCATGAAATATACAAAGCAGTATCTAAGAAAAAAGATTATACTGTTAGGCATTTCAAAAAAGATTTATTAAATTTAAACTAAATTAGATGACTGAACAACAGATACAATCAAAGAGAATTAAACAGCTAGAAGCTGAGGGATATTATGTTCTTAAATTGATAAAGACTAATAAGAATGGTATTCCAGATGTGTTAGCTATTCCTCCAGACTCTGATGTTTTGTTTTCAGAAATAAAAAAACCAAAAGGGAAGCTGTCAAAGCTTCAAGAATATAGATTAAAAGAACTAGAAAAACATGGATTCAGAACAGAAGTATACAGGGGAGGTTTATAATTTTTATATGTCAGGATTCTTTACTATACAAATAGCTGAACTAGATCCTGTTCATTCAGATGAAATACTTTCAGCAATAGATAATGTGATAGATAAATTACCATTAACATCTGATTATACAAATGAGGTGTATGGTGTATTGAAGGATGTGAATGAGTTTTACTGTATAGAATACTACTTTGAATATGATGATGATTACCCTATGATTTACTTATTGAACTTTGTAAATTCCGATGAATACCTAGATGCAATACTTAACAAAAATACAATAGAATATTATGGAAAAAAACTTACCGAAAATTGAAAATAGAATAGAAACTTTAACTAATTATATAAACAAACAATTTAATTGTAATATTTTAGAACGAAGTAGAAAAACAAAATACATATATGCGAGGATGACTTTTTCGTTTATCTTAAGATCAAGAGGATATACCTTTGAAGATATCGCTAATTTATTAAAGATGAATCATGCAAGCATAGTCAATCTTATGAAAAAAATAGATATGTATTTAAAGACAGATGAAATATTTAGAATAAACTTCAATAACACTGTTAACTACTTTGATAACGATAAATTTATTGAAAGTTTAGAAAGAAATGATCTAAAAATAATGCTGGTTACATTAAATAATAAAATATTTTATTTAGAAAAGGAAAATAAAACTTTGAAAGAACAAAATAATTTACTATATTCGCAACAAGGGGTCTTACCTTCTCGTTTTGAGAGAGTTAAATCTTTACTAGATATGGTTAGGCAAAGAACCAGGATCGGAAGTGAAGAAGAAACTTTAAAAAAATTAAATACATTCTACAATGGATTATACATTAAATAATATTGACGATATATTATTTGACCAATCATTAGATAGTTCTCAAAAAATTGATACACTACTTTTTATTGATTGCGATATGTATTGTAACTTAGGAACAGACTCTACTATAGGTGAAAGAAATACTGTATTGAAAAATTCTAAAAAGATATACAGGTTAATAAAAAAAATAGACCCAAACATTGGAGATACATTTTTGAGGTCTATAGATATAAAGTAACATGAAAGGACCATCAGCTTATGATAATAAGAGAATAGCCCATATTAATTGGCTGATGGAAGACCTTAATATTTTTACCTCTGAAATTTATGAATGCTTAGTTGATAAGGAGTATGAAGAACTCTCTTTAGTTATAAACAACCTTATACTTAGACTAACAGAAATACAAAAATCAACAGAAGATGAAGTCTAAAAAAGTAGAGATAAGGCCTAGGTTATCTGAGGAAGAGTATGATCTCATAAGTCAACACAGAGCTTTAAAAGTTGAGTGCGAAACAAACGGTATACCAATGAAAGATGTAAATCATTATTGGTACAAAGGTAAAAATTTTTCACTCCATGTTAAGAATAAAGGTGTATCCTTAGATAAAGTCCGGGATGATATAATAAAGGAAATGAATAAACATTCTCCTTCTTATCATAAAATAAAAAGATTAAAGCAAAGCGATCCACACTTGTTAGTTATTGATCCAGCTGATATACACATAGGGAAGCTGTCATCTTCTTTTGAAACAGGAGAAGAGTACAACTCTCAGATTGCTGTAAAGAGAGTAAAGGAAGGGATAAAAGGTATTCTTAATAAGGCTAATGGATTTAACATTGATAAGATACTTTTCATTGGAGGTAATGATATACTTCATATAGATACACCTAAACGACTTACTACCTCGGGTACACCACAGGATACTGATGGGATGTGGTATGAAAACTTCTTAACTGCTAAAAAATTATATGTAGATGTTATTGAGATGTTAATGTCTGTTGCTGATGTGCACTTTTGTTACAACCCTAGTAACCACGATTATATGTCAGGATTTATGTTATCAGATTCTATACAATCCTGGTTTAGAAAGTCAAAGAATATTACTTTTGATTGCTCTATAGCTCACAGAAAAGGATATAAGTATGGTAGTAATCTTATTGGAACTACTCATGGAGACGGAGCAAAGCTTGCTGATCTTCCTTTGATAATGGCTAATGAGTTCTCTAAATGGTGGGCAGAAACAAAACATAGATATGTATACACACATCACGTTCATCACAAGTCTAGCAAAGACTATCATGGAATAACAGTCGAGTCTTTGAGATCACCAAGTGGTTCAGACTCCTGGCATCACAGAAAAGGATATGGTGTTGGCGGTGTTAAAGCTGTAGAAGGATTCATACACTCAGTAAATCACGGACAAGTAGCTAGACTTACACACATATTTTAATGAACGACAAACAAAAAAAAGCTATCGATTTTTTAATCGTATTTACACTTAACTTCTTGTTAATATACTTTTTATTTTTTAGGTCCGAATCTTGATTTTCTTTTCTTACCAGGCCCAAATCCTGAAGATTTACGCTTACCTCTTTTACTTGGAGGAGTGTAATCATACATCTCGTCTTTGAGTTGTTGCTTGATCTTTCTTTTTTGTCTTGCTATTTCTTTAGCAGCTTGTCTCTCATCATACCCTTGAGAATCAGGTCCATATGTTTTTTCCCATAAAGGTAAATCATATCTCTTCATATCTGATTCACTGTCATACCCTTGAAGCATTTCTTTTTTAGTTTGCTTCTTTTCTTTTAAAAGTTTCTGAGCTCTAGTTAGATCACCATAAAGATTTGAAAGAACACCTTTCCTTATATCTTTATATAATGGAATGAAACCTAGATTACCAAGTATCTCTAATGGAAGTCTAACAAACCTCTCACCTTCTTGTCTCTTGATGGCATCAGATTCCTTCCTTTCAGGCTCTGTAAGTTTCTTTACAAGTAGGTCTGCTGTTCCAAGTATAGGTCCATATGCAGCTCCCATTTTCATTAAGAAGTCAGCAAGACCAGAACCTCTTCCTGGTTTACTCTTAGGTACTATAGTGTATTGTATTCCATCCTTGAATGGATCATAATCACCCTCCCTCAAGAAGTCTAATTGTTGTTTATTAAATTCCTCTACTGCATAATTTATTACAGACTTAGTTGCGTTACCAAAATCACGACCAAATAATAAAGATGAGAACGCAGATGCAAAGGCTTGTCCTAGCATTTTATCCGGTGACTTTAATCCATCCTGGTCATCTTCAAATAAAACAATATCATCATCTTCTTCTTCAAACATACTACTCATGGCCTCAGCTGTAACCTGACCTAGTAATGTATATAGAACCATACGAGATGTTACACCACCTATCAGTGCTGCTCCCTGCTTCTTGCTCAAGTCTCCTTTTCCAATTAAATTCATTACACCTGTTCTAGCTGTAACGTATTCAAATATTAAGAACCTTGTCATGAAGTTGTTGAATGCATTAAAAGCTTTTAATGAAACAGATTGATTTGGTTTCGATGTACCTTTAAGCATACCCATAAAAGCATTATCTGTAGCTCCAGCCATTACAGATCTATTGTCTGCTAAATCCTTAGCTTCACTCAGTGCGCTTTCAAACTCTTTCATGTACGCTTCATCATTGGTTGAGATCTTATCAAAGTCAGGTGACTTTCCTGTTATCTCTTTGAACTTATTTTCAAAAGCACCAAACCACATTGGCTGCATTATTAGTTTATCCGGGGTAGATATTAAAGAGTCAGCTACAAACTCAACACCTTTAATCCATCTTTGACCAGTTTTATTCCAACCTTTAGATATAATATTATTAACTTTACTTTTTGCCTTACCGCCTTTTACACCGGTTGCTTGGTTTAATATATTAACATCTAACATTTTCCCTGACAAATCCTCATTAGGAAATATTCGATTTGTTTGCTTACTATTTAGATTACTCATAACAGCAGGAGCTTTCGGACTACCTATTAATTTACGTAATTTAGTTCCAGCAATAAAACCTTTAGGATCTACTATCATTGCAAATGATAAGTTGGACGTAAGTTCCGCAACAAACCTACCTGTTCCTGCTAATATAGATCGATACCCTTGTTTCTGTAGGTAGTTCATTACATCATCAGTAATAGATGTTTCTGTGAATGAGTTCGTTAAAAGGTTTTCTGTAGCCTCTTCAAATGCAGATCTTATTGCATTAAACTTCTCACGTAAATCAGAAGGCATTCTACTATCTCCTGATAGATTTTTTTCTATCTGATTTAATGTTCTTCTAGAAGTTCTAATTGGCTCTGTTAAATGATAATCCATCAGTGTTTGTTTAGAACCTCTTTGAACTGAAGCATACACATCAAAATTTAAAGGAGATACTTTACCTGTTCTTTCAATTAAAGACTTTGCTTTTGTAGATGGTTTAGATCTAGCACTAAAATTATCTGCCTCAGATACTCCGCCACTACCCATAACATCAGATGGTTTACTGTCAGGTATAACACTAAGATGAGTATAGTTTTTAAGTGGACTTATTTTTTCACCACGAATTATTGTAGAGGTATAAACTGCTTTAGGTCCTAAAGATTTATTTATATCTTCTAATACTTTTATAGAATTCTTTTCTGCTTTATTAAAAGATTCATATAAAGCTACGTTATCAAAATTACCATTTGAATCCGTGTAAGTATCTAAAACTTCCTGTAACATTTCTGCATCTAATTTAGAATACCTTGTAGTGCCTTCATCAATTCTTTGTATTGTGGCTTTTAAAAATTCAGAGATGTCATTTACTTGTTTGTTATTAGGATTGCTTAAGAATTCTTGTTGAATAAGATAAGCCATTTGTTTGTACTTAGACATAACAAACTTATTAGAATCTCTTTTAAATGATTTATTAACCGCCTGTTCAGCTTTAGTTATCTTATCTTGAATTGATTTTAATTCCTTCCTCATATTAGCTGAAGCCTCAGCAGCTCTACCAAATAAAGAATTAAAAATATCTTTTGTTTTAAAATCTCCAAATATTTGATCAATATTAAATAAAGGATTTCGTCTAATCATTTCCTGTATTGATCCCTTCTTAGTTATAAGAGATTTAATTCTAGAATAAATCTTACTGAATGGAAGTAACTTAGATCTCTCAATCGCTTTAGCTCCTATCTTTCCATCCTCTATGGCGTTTAGTTTCTCAACCATTACTTGAGCAAAGTGTGGCAGGTATCCATTATTTATATTATCAATTAGTTTAAATAGATTGTTGAGATCTGGCAATGACAATTCATTAATAGCATCACTCTTTATAAGTTTCTTTAATGTATTAGCTAGAGATCTCTCCTCTTGGCTAGGAAGTTCTTTTGTGTTTATCTCATCAATGTTATTAATGTCTTCAATAACTTCAGCTCTTTCTTGATCAATTTCTTCCTGAGTCTTAGGCTCTGCTTTTAATGCAGGATAAATTTGTGATTTATATTTTTTCATAACCTCAAACTCTGCTTCGGTTATTTGATCATTATCTAGCATACTTTTTATAGTAGCTGCGTAGTCTACTTTTCCTTCATCATCTATTACTTTCTCAGCTGAATCAAACCTATCTGCTAAGTCAATAGCCATAGATTGCTCTTCATCTAATTGCTGTAAAACATCCTCTGTTATTTTAGTAACCTCATCAATAGAAGGTAATGCCAATACTGTCTGTCTTTTACTGAACATATTTACAAGAGAACTGTACTTATCCAATACAGCATCAGGTATTAAAGTAGGGTTCACTGAGAACAATCTTTGTAACTGAGGAACAAGACCTTCAGCTATACCAATTTTAGTAGATGCATTTTTCTTAGCAGCATTTCTTTTTTTGTTTGCATTCTCAATAATACTAGCGTACTCTGCATTATTAAAAACTTTAGCCATGTAATCCACAAATCTTTCTACGGACACAGGATTAAGCATTTTAGTTTTATTAAGCTTACTTATAACTGTGGCCATTTGATTGGTAGATACCTTACCTTTTTTAACTAAATCTTTTATATCTGATGTAAGCTGTTTCTTTGTTTTAGCTATTGCTTTAACGGCATCTTTAGCACCTCTGTTCAATGCTTTTATTTGTTGTATAATAGCTTGGGATTCAGTTATAGTTATTTTAGTGGCATCCTGTATACCTTTAATTATACCTTTAGAAATTGCTTTCTTTATTGCAGCTTTAGGAGTAGGTGCTTTCTTCTCTGTTAGCCCCACTTTCTCTCTAAGCTCTCTGACCATTTGCTCTCTTTGAACATCTGTCGCTTGCTCGTATACCTTAGTACCCTGTAAGTAGTTTAAAGTATTGTTAAATATATCACTTGGTTTTGTACTAGACTTTGTCTTTCTTGCTTTTGTTTTTTCTATAATACCATCTATCTCTGTCTTCACTCGATCATATCCACTAGGCAATTCCTGTTCTGTTACTACCTCCGCTTCTGTTACTACCTCTGCTTCTGTTTGAGCTAAAATTTGATCTCTGTATTCAAGCATTTGATCATACCCATTCTCACTATCCTCAAACATCTTCTCCTCAAAATCAAGTTTTCCTTCTGGATCATATACCATTGCAACCACATCAGGTGTACTGTGTTGTTCTTTACTCCATCCATCTGGAGCAAACTCTTCATTAAAAGGAGTTCTAGCTACTACTCTAAATCCTGCTTTTTTATATTGATTAGTTAGATATTCAACATCAAAGTTATCAAGCTTCTTACCACCAGCTTCTATGGCCTTCTTTAATAAACTCTGAGCTACACCCTTAACTCCTTTTTGTTCTGCTTCAGGAGTCTTAAATAGACCAGCTATGTCTCCATCTTTTTTTACTATTGTAGAACCATCTTCTGTTTTTATAATAGTACTTTTGGAAACTTCTTGAGTATCAGGAATAGAAACAGACCAGTATTTCAAAGGGTCTGAACTTTTTGTTGACGCAATACTTTCATTGTATTCGTTTATATCTTCCTCTGTATTAACAAACTCCTGCTCCTGGACTTCAGGTGCAATATCTGTTTGTTGATCTTTCTTAAATAAATCAACTGCTCTCTCTAAGTTTTGCTCTTCTGTTATTTCAAATTCTTCATCACCCTTTGCCTCAGACTCTTCAACTAATTCTTTACTTGCCTGATCTATATATTTTAATTGATCATCTTGCTCAAGCTCTCTGAAAGCATCAACATCTGTTGTGGCATCAGCTTGTGCAACATCAACCTCAGCTTCAACCTCAGCTTCAAGTTGGTTCTCTTGAAGATCTTTTATTTTAGATCTTAATAATGAAGCTTTCTCTTTTCCTACCTCTGTCTTATTACCTTCTAATTTGTCAAGCTCTAATTGCAACGCAGTTATTTCTTTTAAGGTAGCATTATTTATTTCAGGATTGGCATCTAGGATTTGTTTCTCAGTAGATAACTGAACAATTTTATCTTGAAGTTTCTGACCTAAACCAGTGTAATCATTTTTCATATCAATCTTTGTAGATTGAATTTGCTCTAAAGTAAAATTATCAATAACATTATTTATTTCAGATACATTTACTTTCTCTCCATTTATCTTATAAGTAGGTTTACTAAACCTTGCAGATACAATATCTTTAATACCTCCTGGAACTTCAGCTAATCCTTCTAGTGCAATCTCTGAAATATCCATATCTTGCCCTATAAGAAGTCTTGCAGTAGCTTCCCCTGTAGATCCTCCAACAGCTTCTACTCCACCAGCTGCTGCAACAGATCCAATCTTCCTAGCTTTACTAGCTGCTGATGCCGCTGCTCCACCTTTAGTTAAGACCTTTGCTCCTACACCTCCGGCAAGCTTACCTGTGAATGCATCAATAACACCAATGGTAACACCACGAGCAATTGCTTTATTCCTAATGCTATCCATCTTCTCAGGGTCTTCTAATATCTCTCTAACATTCTCAGAGCTCATATCACTATCCCCTAATTCTTCTTGAAGTAATTCAGAAAAAGTTGCACCCATTTCAAGGGCTGTACTGGCTGCACCAAAAGCATATGGTATTGATGCTGCTGCTCCAGCAATAACTCCAGGAACTGCTCCTACACCTCCGGCTGCTGCTCCAGTTACACCTCCGTAAGTTGCACCTGTTGCAATTGCTGCTCCACCTGCTGCTAATGCATCTGTGTTTGAAGCCATTGATGTCATTGAGCTAAAAATTAATTCAGGAAGTATAGTTCCTCCTGTTGATGCTATTCCTTTTACAACACCCCAAAAACCTGAGCCATTTTCTTCGTATATTTTTTGATACTCCTGCATTTCTGCAGATGATCCGTATTTTTGTGCATTCTTGTTTGCTTCAATATAACTATATATATCCTCTTCAGTAGCACCTGAACCTCTTAGTAATAAGTCAGCGGCATTCTCTGATGCCACACCTTGATAGTATCCTGATGCCACACCTCTAGCCATGTCATCGATCCAGTCTCCTAATCCTAAAGGAACTATAGAGTCAAAGCCTCGTAACGCGTCACCGAATCCACCAGTAAAGTAATCTTCTTCTGTAATTTCTGGAGATATATCAACAGTCTCCAATTCTAAATCTACCGATTCTAATTGAGAACCAGCTTTTTTTTTTTCGTTCCAAGCTGTTTTAAATAAATCTACGGAAGTATCGCTACTTAATATAGAACTCTCTAAGCCTTGATTGTATAGAGAATTTAATTGTTCGTCATTTGCTTGCGAGAATTGTTCAAAAGTAGTTTCATTACTTATTAATCCATTCTCTATATAACTATCATAAAGAGCTTTTAACTTATCCATATGTAATCTATTTTTTTACTTCTTCTTTTTGTTACCAAACGCATCTACCTCATCTTGTTCCTTACCGTCCCAATTTAATTTCTCAGCTAATACTTTATCTACATCTTTCCCTGTAGACATTCTAATATACTTTATCAATCTGTTTCTTTGTTTAGTCATACCTTCATCAGTCCAGTTATTAGTATCAATAGATATAGGATCTTCTTTACTTCCTGGGATCGATATCTGAACTATATTACTTGCCATCCCACCTACAATATTAGCAACAAGACCAATATCTTTATATTCTTCTTCTACTTGTTCTTTAAATTTATCATCCGTCTGATCAAATTTAATAGTTGCAGCCGTTGTGTTTAACCAATTGTCTTTTTCAATACTGTAGTCTTTAGGTTTTTCTGGCTCTTCTATTGTAGTTGATTTCTCAAAAGGATTTTTTGTTTTATTAAACACACCATCTTTATTGTAACCACCTGTTTTTAAAGCTTCAGACATATCTGATTGACCTGTAAGTAAAGGTCCAGCTGATTTAATAAACTCTTCTTGAGTTTTTAATTTTCTACTGTCTCCTGTACCTGAATAAAAAGATATATCTCTAGTCTCTAAAGCACCATCTGCATTAATGAAAGTAAGAGCTATACCGTCTTTTGTTCTTGTAACTTTCTGATTTGAATCATTTAGATCTCTGAAGTATTCAAGAGATCCTTCTATTTGCTCATCATTACCAGTGTAAAGAGTTGCTATTCTAGAAACCATACTCTTATTTTTTTTACGCTGAGCACTAGCTTCTATTTGTGATTTACTTTGTTCTGCTTTCCAATCGTTTACTGTTTTAACTTCTTGAGTTATATTATGTTTATTACGTATTGAATTTCTAAAGTAAGACATTACAGCTTCCTCCTGCTCTTTAGCATTAGGGTTTGATTCATCAAATATTGGTTGTTGTGTTTGAGGATCAAGCAGTATCATTTCAGCATTATCTTTAGCTTCTTCAGGATTATAAGTGAAAGTATATGATTTGTCGTTTGAAGCTGTACCTATATTTTCAGTAAGTACAGATGAGATATTTAAACCATTAGTCATCTGTCCTTTAATCCAATCATTCTCTGCTGTAAGGTATAAGTTTACCGCATCTAGTTCTGAGTCTGGTATACCAAGTGCTTTTGCTTTATCTTTATCAATAATAAATCTATCTCCAGATTTCTTTAAAAGCTTCTCCATAGGATTCATTATAGTAGTTAATACACCTGATGATGTTCTACTACCAATCTCTCTTAATATTTGAGTCATCTTACCATTGCTGTCAACCCATGCTTTGGTTTCTGATTCAATATCATACTCATTAAACTTACCTAGCAATTGCCCACGTAAAGCTGAAACCGATCTTAAGTTATTTGGGTTGTCTGTAATTTCATACAAACCTGTCTCTTCATTCTTTACTTTAAATGAAGCACTTACTTTTCCTGTTTCTGGATTAATAACAAGTTGTGATTTATTAAAGTTTCCAAAACCTTCAGCGTTCTCCATAAGCCACACCTCTAGTTGTTGCGATGCCTCTGCAGGATTAGTGCTTTTCATACGCTCCATCTTTACAGCGTATTCGTCTTGGTATTCTTGTAATAAAGTAAATGCATTATCAGTACCGTCAACTAAATTTTGACGCATTACTGTGTAGTCATTATATTTTAAAGCACCACTTTTGAGTAACCGATCTTGCATTAACATTTGTTTCTGAGCATCAGCTCCAAACTTTAATCCCCATTCTCTTATAGTAGTTGATTCGCCTTGAGGTGTATCATTGAGTCTACGTTGAAACTCACGAGTTGAATCATCAATGGCTTTCTTCTTTTGTTCACGAACACGAACCTCTTCGTTTAGTACGTTACTAAAGTTAGATGTAATTTCTGTCCAATCTACCTGTGCCTGTGGGTCGCGTTCTTGATACCCAAAATAAGTTTTTGCCATATTGATTAATTAAATATTGAGCCAAAATAATTACCTACTTGACCCGCTGCCTTACCAAATTTTGTTTGAATTCCCAGTCCTTCTTTTCTAAATTTTCTAACCCAATCAGGATCTTGTTGTACCATAAAATCATTAAACTGCTTTCTAGTAGGATTATTTAAAATAGGTGTAATATCTACTTCATTATATATGTTTTGAGCTGGAGCAAAATCAGAACTAGCTGGTACATATCCTTCTTCTCCTACAAATCCAACTTGAGCAGTACCTTTTTGTGGATTAAAACTAACATCTAAACCTTTTACTTGCTCATTAACATTTGATTGAGTAGCGTTGTTACCAATAATATCTGCTTGTTTTGTACTACTTGTTTTTGAAAATAATGGAACTGCTGATGCCGCTTGACCTGCAAGGTTTACTGCACCTTGATATCCTTGTTGTTGAAATTGAGCTGCTCTATTCTCTGCTTCAGCTGCCGCTTGTTGAGCTCCTGATGCTTCACCAATATCTAGTTGAACACCTATGTCTCTAAGCCTTGATTGTTCCTCAGCTTGCATAGCCTCAAGATTAAATAAATCTTGACTCATAGTATCCCTAGCTTGTCCTTGTGCTTCTTGCTGTGCCGCTAAAACTCTTCCAGCTGTTGCTGCTCCACCTCTTTCACTTTCAATTCCTTGCTCTAAAGCTTGAGCTCCTGCTGATAACAAAGCTTCTCTTTGTCTTTCGTATGGTTCTTTTTGAATAGATAGTGCATCAGCGTAGTTAACTTCTAACTTAGCTCTTGCTTCGGCCATGCTTTTCGCTGCTTCATTTTCTGCTTTTTTTTGTGCCTTTCGTTGAGCAGATGCTTGACTAAAAGACATTCCAGTTCCCACTGCTGAAGCGGCTAAACTAGCTATTCCCATTACTGCTGCTGTTTCTAATCCCATTATAATTTTTTTATTAATTCTGTACTTTTACTACCTTTTAAATATCCATTAGATATAAATGTATTTATTAAATGAATATTATTATTATGAGCATATATATATTTACACTCTGTTTTTTTTGCTACATCATTTAATGTATCTATTAATAAATTTAAAGCCTTTTTTCTATGAGGCTTCTTTCTATATTTTTTATTAGATATGATCCAATCTATCCAGGCAACAGAAGAGTTAGTGGTATAGATAAAGCCTGCGCATACAGGAGTTTTTTTATCATATATAATTATTCCACCTTTTCCATTATCAGGGAGAAAGTCTTTATTAGGTGGTGTCCATCCCCAATCATTCCACCAATTTACTAAAATATTTTCGTAATCCCTGTCCTCTATTAATTTTATATCAAATAACATAGATTACAAAGATACTAATTTTAAGGATAAGATTTCATCACCTCAGATTCTACCGCAAACAAATTAATTTTTTGAGTTGCTCCTGACTGTAAATTAAATACACCATAGTGACCAAGAACTCCTTGAGATTCAGCTACTGAATTCTTAACATAAAAGAAGAATGATGTCTGATCTGTAATTGGTATTGAACTTGAGTCGGTAGTTATGACTATATTATTAATACCATTTAACACATCTTTGTTTATAGAACTTATCGTACCGGCATAAAATGATTGACTAAACCCTGGAGGATTAGAAAAATATAATAGATCACCTACAGACATAATTGTATCAAGAGTAACATTTAAGTTAAACTTTATCTGAGTACCCCCATTAACCTCTTCACTCCTACCGATACCATTCAAAGATCTAAGCTTCGATGCGTTTGGTGGTGTTGATGAATTGTTTCTAATGTAAGCAAAGAAAGATCCTTCTTTTTCTTCAAACCACGAAGCATCAATATATCCTGTGTTATCCATATCTGTAGATATTGAAGTCAAGGCCCATGCTTTATCTCCCTCTAAATTAATTGTTTTAAACAATTTATTCTCTAATGGTTGATCATTAAATACAGATTGAACAGTACTATTATATGTTGTGTTATAAAATGTATTTCTTGATTCATTTACATTATGCCTGTAAAGATTACCGCCTTTAAATGTATAGAAATAATTATTCATACCTATCATCCATTCTGGTTGATAAGAGTAAAATGAAGGGAATCCTTGGACTCCCTCGTCATATGTTAGTGTATAGTTGCTCATATATTATGTATTTTAAGTTAGAACACAAACGCCTCCGCTACATTGAGATATAGAAATAACTTCCATACCATCTAATTCCATTATTCTAAATATACCTGTGTTAGTATCTGTTGATGAACCTGAGTACGCATAATGACCATTTGGCAATGCAACGCCTTGTATTACATCTCCTACTGTAATATCTGCAAATTGATGGTTAGTATCAGTCTGTCTTTGTGAACTTATAATATAGTTAGTAGATCCACAGAAGTTATTACAATTTAATTGTACACCACTTAAGTATATATAGTAAGGACTAGGACTAGAACAAGTACCAGTGTCTACAACAATACCATTAGTGTCAACTTCAATCCATTTTGTTGGTGTCTCATAAAACCCTGAAGGAAGAACATTACTTCCGTAGGCATCAGAGAAAACCCAATCATACAAGTCAGGAACTCCTGCTGTACCTGTTACCGGTGCGTTATAATAATTAACTGTTAATGACTCATTACAAGCATCATTACTTGATGCTGCCGCTGTTGCTGATGATGAAAAACTAGTAAGCAATGCAGGACAACTTACACTAATAGTCCAAGCTGTTGATGAACACGGGCCTACAAACTCAAAATTAATTATAGCTGGCTCAGCTGTTTGTTTTGGTAGAACCATAACACAGTTACCAGGAGCAGAAGATCCTAAAGATACATCGCCAGATGCAACACTAAGACTCTGAGTGTTTCCTGTAGCAACAAAAGAACCACCTACATAATTGTATTCAGTTAAAGCAGGGTATGTCGATCCTGATAATCCACAATCACTACTTGAGTTACCTATAAAAGTAAAGTTATTTGCAGAGGTTGATCCATGATATCCATCAATTGGAGAACTTACTTTATTATAAACACTACTGTTAAATGTAGCTCTTATACCATCTGGTATTGATGCAGGATTGAATGTTATTATAACCGCCCCAACATCAGAAGCTGTTGATCCAGTATCTAAATCCAATAAATAAATACCTTGTCCTCCACTTCCAGAGATTGTACCCCCACAAGGTGTTGCACAGGTAGGACATATAACAGGCGGTAATAGAGTGCAATTTACAAGCTCTCTTGAGTTTACACCGTCTGAATAAAATCCATCTGTAGCACAGGTAGTCATTTGCTCATCTGTGAATACACCTGTTGATGTTAGTAATGTTGATCCGTCTAGATAATATATTGCCATAATTTAATTAATATTAAGGTTCAGGTTGTTCAGAGCTGCATCCACAACAAGATAATGATAAGTCTTGTCCAAAGCATAAATCAATAGCTGTAGAACTTCTGTAGTCCCAAATTAAATACAAATACTGTCCAACACTTGGCATTGTAAAATTACTAGTGTAACCTGTGTTTCCATTTGTTGGAGGGATTATTGCACCTGCTGAAATTGAATTAGAAATTAATGTGTTAATATCTGATGTGTTGTTATTGTATAAAGTATTAGATCTTAAATATCTAAAGTCAGCATTATTAGGATCTAATATGAAATCATCATTTATGTTTTTGTTACTTATTAATGATACATCAGCACCATTTGCAGGTATAACACCTCCACCTTGATATCCAGTAATTAGTTGGTAATCAGAAACTATAGGAGTTATACCATTATCAAATTCTACTTGAGATGAATGCAAGGGAGATAAGAACCCGCCTGATGAACTCCATCTATATTCATTTGTAATAAATAATCCAGCATCATTAGGTCCGTTAAGCTGTATCAATACAACAGTTATTTGGTCTGATGAAGGACAATCTACAGTTAGTGTTACTGTTACACTTCCTGTTGTTGTTATTGTAATATCAGATTTATCAGTTAATACTTTGTCTTTATTAAATGTTAAAACTCCACTAGATGATTGAGCTCCAGAAGAAAAAGTATCTCCATCATAAACAGCATCAATTGTAAAAGTTCCTGTAACATTAGATACAGAATAATTTATATCTACATTACCTACAAGATCTCCTAATGAAAAACAATTCACGTATGGTGCAGCTGATGTTATATTTATAACACTACTGATTCCACAATCTTCACAAATAACCTCAGATGGTATTTGCTCTTCGTTTGATGATAATACATATTCATTCATGTATGGATCAAACCCACCTATTTTTTGTGTATTAAAAGATTCTGTAAATAAATCTCTAAACCAAGTACGCATACCATTTTTAGATATGACTTGTAACTGGTCACTCTGAGCACTAGATCCTTTTAATTGAATCACAGCTCCACGCTTAGCATCTGTAAAATATTTATCAGGACCCCATTGAGCAAAACTCTCAGGGTTATGTGATATTCCAAACTCTTCCACTCTAGCTATCTGAGTTCCTAAAACTTCAGGAACAGATGTAAGTGCTGAACCTCCTGACGCATCTGATAATAAATTCTTACCAGCTAATACATAGGATATTTTATCTTCTTGTAATGTAAGTATATCTGTCTCTCTTGCAAACAATTTCATTACAGGTCCAAATGATTGCTCTAAAGCTTTGAAGTTTAGTAAGCCACTATTAAACTCATTAAGTTTATTTATATTTGACTCTTCATTATAAACACCACTGTAAGTTAAATCAGAAAATCTTCTAGTTTCTTTATAGTCTTGTGATTTTGTTGTAGTTGCACGATTACCTAGTACTAATTCTTTACCATTAATTGAATCCTGTATCTTAAAACTTTCAACACCATTTCCAAAAGAATAACAGTTAAAAAAGTTTGTAAGTATTATGGCTGGATTACTAGTACCATATACTTGACTTTGTATATTACCACTATGAACTCCATTTGCTCCTATACTAAATGATTCTGATGATTCATACCATAAGTCTGGCTCAGCATCCTGGGGATCTGACTCAAACACAATAGTATTAGCTGCTCTAATAACATCTATAGTTACATCTAGCTTTGCTCTTTTACTACTCCCGGAATAACCTTGAGAACTTTTTACACCTAAGTACGTTCTAGTTCCATCGTTATAAAAGTTAGTGTAAATATTACTAACATTACAAGGTCTGTTACTTAAAGGACCAAGTGTTGGTTCGTAGTTAGGGCCTTCCATATCACCCTCTTCAGTGGATTGAGATTCAAGAGCTCCAGCAATATTACTAGTATCAAACCAAGATTTAAAATTGCTATAATCTTGATCGGATATAAATGATGCTTCTACATTCCATCTCTTAGTACTAACGTTACCTAAAAAACTTCCTGTATTTCCTTCTCTATTATTCTGTATCTTAATAGTAATTCTAGATCCAGCTGGTATTGTATAATCAATATAAGAACCTGCATTATCTGGATCTTCTATATCTACAGGATAATACAATTCACCACAACCACCACCTCTACCAAAAGCTGTTTTCTCTCCATAACTTACAACAGGAAGATCACCAACCTCTGTACTAAAATTTCTAGCCTTTAGCTTCATATATGTTCCTGCCGGAATAGGTATATCAAGACCTGAACTATCAACAGGTAACGGATTAAGAAAATCTTTTATTTGTGCTTTTTTCTCTAATACCGTAGTCCAAGTACAATTTCCTCTAGGACCTAGAGTATCTGCTTTTACAATCAACTCATCTCCTTCCTCTATCTTGGTTGAGTTCTGACCTTCTAGTAAAAAGAAGTCAGCTCCTGATGTTGGATCTCTAAAAAATAAGTTAGAGTATACTATGTTATAATCTTTTTTATCTGGCTTTATTACAAACTTATACCTAGTAGCCCATATTGGCGCAACTTGTGTTGAAGGTATATTAACTGTAATAGAATTCTTTTTATCTGAATCACCACAACCTACATGAACAGTATTCTCAGGACTAACTAATGCTGTAGTAGACCTATTGTATTCATCCATATATATAATACCTATCTCATAACCTCTGTTACTATGTAAGCTAGTAGGGTTACCTATTCTTTGATAGTTTATATCTGCAATAGTGTAAGAGTAATATTCATAAGCACTTTGAGTAATAGCCACTCCCGTTGCATCATCAACATAACGCATTGCCGGTAATTGTAAACCAATGAAACTAGAAGCTGGTGTAGATATAATCCCTATAGGCTGTCCTGCAGCAGATATACCACTCTCATATTTAAACAATCCACTTAAGTCATTTGGTAATATACAATTAAACTCATCTGTAAGAGTTACACCATTTGAGCAATTAGCAACTGTTTGAATGTTTAATGCAGTACCAATTGATTCTGTAAACTCTGGTGAAGTTGCAAGCTCATAAACACTATTATAATCTTGATTAAGTATAAAATTAAAATCTATAGTTTCTTCTGCAGTTATTTCTGTTGGAAATGGTGTATCACCACTCCAAGATGAATGATTAAATCTAATAAGAATATTAATAACACTTCCTGATATTAATTCTATACCTGTTAGATCTATGTTTATAACACTGTCTGATATTGTTTGAGAATTATTCCATGAATAATTTCCATCAGATAAATTATAATCCAATGCTTTTCTACCAATTACTTCTGTATTTTTAGTTAAAAAATATTCAAGCTTAGTTGAGTTTCCTGCAGAATCTATTAAGTCATAGTCTTCTAAATAATTACCATAAACTAATCTATTACCCATCATTGTCTGAGCTTGCGCTAACTTAGGCACATTATCATATAACCTTAGTATTTCAGAGTCAGGAAGTATTGTGAATATTTTACTATTATTAAAGTTATATGTATACTCAACATTATCTGCTAAACCTAAATTTTTCTTATCTAATTTCTCTATTACTTTTATAATAGAGTTATTCATATCTTTAAATAATAACTCAACAGATTTTACAAGAGGACCTCCTGAATTATAAGTAACGTCACATCTATTTGTAGAGTTTATCATACCCTCATTTAATGCGGTTGATACACTATAGTTAAATGGTTTTGGAACAAAAGAAGGTTCACTAAATTGTGAAGTTGCTGAATACTCACCGTCCTCATATCTGTATCTATATGCAAAACAAATAAACCTATCTTCTAAAAAGTTATCTTGACTAGACGTCGAAATAGATTTTATTGTAGGTGAAGTAACAGGTGGTTTTTTTATAACAAGTAAAGACTCAGCGCTAGTCTGATCAATATAATTAACAGGATTAGCGTAGTTTTTATTTACATTTATACACCTTGGAGGGTTGTAGTTATCTGTAAAGAATAAAAGATTTTCAATAATATTAACACCAGTTATTAAGTAATCTGTACTAAAGTTTAATACAGTGTCTTCATTACTTCCATCATCTGTTGAAATAACGTGATAAGTTGTTACATTTACTTTAGTATCAAATGATACTATCGCATCTAACTTACCTGTTGCACTACTGGTAAATTCTGGATCATGTACAAACCAATAAATTTTTTCATTAGCTCCATCCTCAAAAGCACCTATACATCTAGTAGATGTACTAAGTGGTATTGAGTTAAAGCTTAAATTAGTTAAAGGTATGTTTCCTTTAGCATTTTCTATAACCCCTATCTCAGAACTTTCTGTAGAGCCCATACGAATATTCCATGCGTCAATATACTCCCCGTTTGGAACGAGTCGCTCATCAACCATCTTATTCATTTTACCTGCTATAAAATTTCTTGTAATGTTTGCCATATTATTTTAGCCACTTATTCTGACCTCTTAGGTTCATTAATAATCTACCTGGATGTATATTACTAATTCTAATTTTTGCGTTCCTTAAAAGCGCTCCTTTACGTTTTCTGGCTCTAGCTATAACGTATTCTTGTACGTTTAATTTAGAGCTTAAAATAGCGTACTCAATAGAAGCGTATACATAATCTTCGAATAGTTTATTAACAGATACTTTAGAGTCGTCTCCGTTCTCCATACCATCTGATACGTATTCAAGTATACAAGATGTATCTGACATACTTGAGCTGAAGTTTATAACTCCTGCTTTTTTATCTATACTAAACGTTGGATTAGCATTTGCTGTTTCTGTATTTAATCCAAATTTAGCTCCTATCCCATAATCAAAATACCATGCTCCATCTACATTGTATCCTGGCAGGCCATTAAATTGACCATTGTTTTGATCTAAATAGATACTTTTTTTCTGGCCTGTTATTCTATCATAATCTATGTTAGAGTTTTCAGGTCTTAATATATTACCATCCTGGTCAAAAAGAATCCTACCTGTCTCATCTTGTAAATAAGCATTTGATGATAATGTTTGTATGTTTTCACTTAAAGGATATAGAACTCCATTTCTGTATTGAGATACTCTAACCCAATTTACATAGTTTGAAGGTAATACAAACCTTAAATTTTCAGTAACATTTAATTCTAGTACTTTTATTTCTTTAAAAGCATCGTAGTTTAATTCCTGAATAGATCTCTTAGCGTGAAATAAAACCTTAAACCTTTCTTCATTATTTATAACGTTATGGTTTCCAGCATACATTAACATAAAATTGTTAACTATATCAAACAATGATACATACTGATATGAACCCCAGTTTGAATCTGTAGGAGTTGTTCCGTTATTTTCATAGTACTGATATTCTGATATATATGCCATTACGATTGTTCTTTAGTGTTTTCGTTTTCTTCTGTGTTTGCAAAATTATAAACATCACCCTCCCTAATCGATATCCCAGCATACTGAAGAATCTTTAATATTAAAGTGACTTGATCATCAAACGGTATTTCAAAGTCTTGATAATCACTTTGCGTTGAATCAAATATAGGTTGTCCACTTTGTATTTCGATATATGTCCACTTAGGATCTTTAGGGTATCTAATATACTGAGCCAACACTTGACCAACTGATGCTAAAGAATCAGGATGTGCTGTTAATGTATTTGCTTCTTGCGTATAAGCAGGGAATAATAAACTAGGTGAAGTTAAAACAGAATTGTTAAGCATAGTAATCTTACTATTAGAAACAAACTCAGCCTCTTGAAGTTTAGTGTCTTTTTTATATATGGTATATTTTTTAGATGAAGCATCAAAATAACCACCTGTTGTGTTTATTGTCACCTCATCCACAACTTGTACTACTTTTATATATTGAACACCACCGTTCTCTACAGCTATAATATCTCCTACACTTACACCATTTGAAACAAACTCAGCATTACTGTCAGTTAATACATTTCCTCCGGCAGTAAAAGATGTTGTCTCTCCCACCACTACTATGTTTTGGTATACTAAAACTTTATTAAGTAAATAGTAATCACTACCTGTAGTTGCTGGTGATGGTAGATAATATAAATTATCTGTATTTATGTACAATCCTTTTGTTACAGAAAATATATCTATAGACTCTTCAATTCCTTTCTTTATATCTGCTAGCCCCGTTCCTGATTGACGAGCGTTTTCCTTATTGATCTGATAATTATACTCGTAAAAGTAACTTTCAAATATATCTAACTGCGCTTGCTTTGCAAACAAATTAAAATCAGATGGAGATATATACCCATAATTATTTTTATTGAGCACAGACAGAACCGTATTTCTTACCGTGTTTATCATTGTAAACTTTTTTACAAAGATAAGTAAAAAAAAAAGAGGTCTAATTTTAGACCCCTTCTTTAAAATATTATATAAACTGCTTAATTCTCAAGTAAGCTTTCTAACATTTTTAATGTTTCAATACCATCATCACTAGATAGATAAGAAGATACAATATAGTTCGCTTCCTCTCCAAATGGTACTACAAGCATTCTATTTTTATTTGAGCTTGTATTGAACCAAACTTCTTTTTTGTTCTTCCTAAAAGTCAATAGCTTATTGTCAAAAAACATTTGAACATTGGCCTGTAGTTTTAACATAGGGTCATTAAGAACGTTTAAGAAGTCTTTAGGATATTTCTTAGCATATACTAATATATCTCTTTTAAGTTCTGATGTTGATACCTTAGAGGCACTGTTTCCAAAAAGAACTAAACTTACGCTTTCAATCATATCTACAGGTAAACCTCTAGCCTCTATTAACGCATCCACCTCAAGATTAAGTGTTTCAACAATTAAAGCTGCATTTTTCTCCTCATCAACTTCATGAAACTTTAATCCATTCATTGGATGATAGTGTAGGAACTCTTGTAAAACTGGGTTTGTTCTTGGTACTCTTAAGAATCCATCTTCAAATATAACAGGTTCTAGTATTGCATTACCATCTTGATCATCCTCAAACGGTGATTTTTGGTTTCTTGCATAACGAAGAGATCTATTTTGTCCCATCTCTTCATCAAAGTACATTAAAGGATATCTACGTGAATTTCTTGTTGGCAGCATAAAAGATAATGGAGCTGCGTCATTTTTTAGTTTGTAGACTTTGTCTACTAATTGTTTTGTTTTTTTCATGATTTAATAATATTTAAATTTTAATACAAGTAATAATTACCCCCGTTAATATAACGAGGGTAATATTACATAATAACTATTTCCCTACTCGTTGAATAAGAAGAAGTTGTTAGCACCTAAAGTACAAACTGCTCTTTCAGATAAGAAGTGAACTTCCATTGCATCTAAATCGCTTGTTTGAGCTCCACCTGCTGAACCTGTGATCCAAGTTTTGTAACGTCTGTCTTCAGTTTCTGAAGCTCTATAACGTACGTGTAAGAAAGGTCTCTTCGCGTTTTTACCTAAGATTTGGTCATAAACAGAAGTAGAACCTGCTGGTACTAATAATCCATTTACTTTTCCAGATCCTGCAACACCACTCATGCTACCTCTCATTGTTGGGTCATTTAAGTATTTCCAGTCAGACTTGTAAAAGTCATATCCTCTACGGAATCCTGTAAATCCTAAGTTCAATGCCATATCTTTATCATTATCGAATAAACCGAATGATGCAAAGTTAGCAGCACCTGTTGAACTATAACCGTTTAATCCAGCTAACATATCATCGATATCGAAACCAAAGTCTCTGTCTACGAATAATACATTCTCTTCAATAGCTCCTTGCTTATCTAATCTTGATACGATAGTGTCAAATTCAGTTAAAGTAGTTGGATTTCCAGCTCCCCATACATTTCCTCTGTTGTTTACAACATAGAAAACTCCTTCAGATCCTTTGTTTCCATAAGTTGGATTAAGCGCTGCATTAGCTGCTCCTGAATTAGCTTCAGCTGGAACTGCTTCGATCATTGCAGTTTCTAGATAATCGTCAAAACGTAATCTAGTTTCGTGCTCTGATTTAAGATACCATAAGTATCCTGCTGCTCCATTCTCAGTAGTTACTTCTACCCATCCAATTTGTGCCATATCAGATCCTGATACTGCATACTTATCTTTGATAATAATTGGTGAGTTTTCGAAGATGATATCATCAGCTTCTAAAGAACCATTCATTCCTCCAGTTCCTTTCTTGAATTCAGAACCATAAATAAATACACTTGCAGTTATATCTGTAGCGAAAGCTTGACCTGCTGCTTCGTAAAAAGCTATGTCAAAAGTTCCTGCTGCAGTATCTACTGCTGTTACGATTGCTTTGTTAGATCCTGTTCCTGCATTATCAGAAATCATTACTGTTTGACCAGCTCTTACTGCGATAGATCCACTTCCTGGAACTAAAGCATCTCCTACAGTTACAGTTGTAACATCGTCTCCAGCTACTCCAGAAACTGTACAGCTTACGTATTTAGTGTGTAATCTTCCTTGCTCTGCCCATTTGATAAGGTCTGAGTTAGAAGGCATCTCTGCTCCTACCATTCTTAAGAATGATGAAATTGTACGATTACCATATCGTTCAAATTCTTTCTCATAAGTATCTGGTAAATACTGATTTAAGAAATCGAAGTTAGTAATGTAGTTTGTTGATAAAGGTACTTGCTCTGCACTTGGTTGCAAAGCAAAACCTGGACTTGCTTGTACTGCCATAATTTTACTTTTTAAATTTTTAAATTTTTATTTTCTACTCTTAATCCGTAAACCCTTCCCTGAAGATGGATTAACGGCTCTAATTTGCATTCCTCCTTTACTTGTAACTTCTGGTGCACTGCGTGTAGTCATATTAATATTTTTTGTTTTACGCATAACATCCTCCGTTGCATTTGATTTACCTTGCTCATAAAAGAACTTAGCAAACTTTTCAGGATTCATAGCCATCGCCAATGACTTGTGGTATCCAACTGCATCTTTAAGTAATCCATCATTATCCAAAAACTTTTGTATAAAGTTTGATGGATTCTGTTGGAGACTTTTTAATTCACTTGCATCCCCGGGGCTAAAGAAAACTTTTTTGTCTTCATCAAGAGCAAACTCAAAACCTTTGAACTCGCTTCCGAAAACTTCATCCGTTTTTTTTGTAAACCACTCTGATTTACGTTTAACTTCATCCTCGTAAGTACTCGACTCTTGAACATATTGCTTATACTCCTCTAACGATTTTGCATCCTCATCAGAAATAGAACTCCCACTTGACTCAAGAGGAACACTGTATTTTTCTTTTTCAGATTCAAAATAATCTTTGGCCTTGGCAATCGCCTTTTTCTTTTGTAACCTTGTTTTTCTAACTGTAGTTTCATCGTCTATCTCTTCATCATAAGAATAATCCTCCATTAAAGATTCAATATCCTCTGCGTCAAGACCTTTTTCTGTTGCAGTTAAATAGTCACGTAGAAGTTTATCAGGATCGATGCTTTCAATATCTCTATTTAATTTAGAGAAATCCTCAAATCCTCTCCCTGTTTCCTTCTTATACTTTAAATAAGCAGCTACATCCTCTGGAAGTTCTTCTCTCTGCTCTCTTTCAGCAAATAGTTCTTCTACAGAATTTATCTTCTTATTATACTTTTCTTTTATAAATGAAAGAACACCCTCTTCATTAATCTCAGGAACAATTGTTTCTGATTTAACAGGATCTACTTCAGTTTTTTGTTCAACTACAGGAGTGTCATCTACTGGTTTAGGATCGTCAAGACTTTCCTCATGCTTAACCAGTAATTGTTCTTCAACCTCTTGTACACTTTTTTGCTCAATACCTTCTATTGATCTAACTTTTAATTCCATATTATTTAATTTTTAATTTAATTTAATTTATCTTGGATCAAACTCTGCTAAATCAAATCCATCTAAGCTATCTTCATTAGACTCGAAAGACAATGGAGGTAAGTTATTTTTTCTTTGATTTATTAGTTTACTTTGTTCTGTATTTTGCTGGCTTATTCTTTTAGATTTTGCGCCCTCTCTTTGCTTCTCTCTTTCAGATAAAGACTCAACCTCCATACCACGTAACTGCATATTCATTTGGAATTCTTTATCCATAAGCTGACCTTTCAACTGAGCTTCAATCTGTAGCTTCTGTATTTCACCTTGTTGTTCAGCTTGCACCGCTTGCATTTTAGCTTGAGTTTCCATTTGAAGTTTCTGCATAGCTACCTGAGCAGCCATCTCTTGAGATTTAAGTTGTTGTTGAGACTGCATTGCTTGTTGTTGCATCTGCATTTGCTCTTCTCTTTCCTGCTTTGCTTTACGCTTAACCTTTAATAATTGGTTAGCAAGTTTTAAGTTCTTAATCTCTCTAATATCTATAGCGTCTTCTAAATTAATATCTCCTTTAGATAAAGCCATTTGAACATTTTGCTCAAGCTGTGCTCTTTCCTCTTCGTCCGGAGCTATTTCAATAAATATACCGAAATCATAAATATACAGATCAGAAATATCTCCTAATATACTTACGTTGTATTTTCCTATTTTATTTGAAAAGTCATCTTTAAAATCAGAATACTCTAATATATCAGCAACACGATAAGTTAGTGCTTCTGAAATACTTCTAAATAAATACAAGCTACCATCAAGAATATGTCTTGTTGCAGTGTTTGAATTTAAAGCTGCTAGCTTTTGTAAACCAACTAAAGAATTAGGATCTGGTGTACTACCATCTCTCGCTTCATTTAAGCCTGTTACAGAACGTATCATTCCTAAGTAATGATTATAGTTAGCTATAAGCATTTGAGTCTTAGAAGCGCCTGAATTTGAAGTCAGTTGCTGAATAGGAACTCTAGCGTTATTAAACTCCCCATCACCTGTGTAACTTCTACCAATAACACTACCTGTTTGAAAGTATAGTCGTAAAGCATCTTCAGGATTATACGCATTACCCGTACCCATATCAACTTCATTTAATCCATCAGCATCAATGAATACACCATCTGGTACAACCTTAGAAATAACTTGCTGTAATTTAAGATGTGTTATCTGTATTAAATCTGCAAAAGGAATCATTCGTCTAACTAAAGACTCTATAGATCCTTTGTACATTCTAGGAGCGACTGCTACATAATTTGGTAATGCGTGTTGAGCAGATGATTTTGGTCTAACCATATTCTCTGACAACTCCCACTTTAGCAAGTAGTTTGTTCCCATAACCATAACCCCATCGTACCAAACGTCTATTGTTTTTTCAAACTTTTCGAATTTACCCTCTTCCATCATTTCTGCTGGAGGATTAAATTGATCATCTTTTTCTATAACTTTAGATCCACCACCTTCATATACCTTTTTCTTATAAACCATTTTTTTAGTGGTCTTATAATTAAAGTACATTAATGTCACAGTGTCTCTGTAAAAAATATCATTATTGTAATACTGAGCAACATTATAATAGTCATACCAGCTTTGTCCGCTTTTAGATATTTCTTCCAACTGATCATTTGTAATAGTAGGATCAATCTTAATAAGCTCTGTAATAGGAACTGTTTTAATCTCACCCCAATAGAAACAATCTTTAAAATGCGGATCTTCTGTATAACTATATACAACATTAGCAGGATCTACATATGATATCTCTACTCCTGAGCCCGGTAAAAATTCATGTTTTGCAACAGAAACTCCAAGCACAGTTAAATCATAGTCTGTTCTTTTTCTTAAATCATAATAATGATTCTCATCAAGAATAGTGTTTATAGCCTCTTCCTCTGCAATTTCAATTGCAGGTTTATAATTAAGTTGCATATATAATGACAACTCTTCATCAGTTTTTGGCAACTCTTCTGGTGATACAACAAAAGGATTAGCTCCTGTTTTTTCTTGTATCGTTTCAAGAATTGGTTTGGCAATCATTTGCCCTTCGATCATGTCCTGATACTTGCTTCTTTTTGATTGAGACATAGCATCTTGTGCATAAGCCTTAACCTTAAACAGTCTATCAGACATACCATTAACAACAATGTCTACGAATTTAGGTAAAATAGGAACAGGTGTCCAGTCTAAGTTTAAGTATGACAAATCTCCGTCAACTGCTATTTCGTTTTTGTACTTACCAACAGATTGTTCACCACGAGCGTACAATCTAAGTCTATGGAAATCTTTCCATTGATCATAGAATCTACATCCGCTTCCGTCTTTTTTAAACCACTCATACTGAATAGCCTGTCCGATCTGTAAACCGAACTCATCTGTTGCTTTCTCGGCATCAGATACAAATTGACTTGGGAAACCTGTTGATGATATGTTTATCTTAACATCTTTCATCTAATAATTTCGCTTATGTTTCCTTTGTTATTATATCTTGCAAAGTTAACGTTTATTTTTGATTGTTTTTTCTCAGGTTGATATAAGTGTTTTTGAGTTGCCATAATAGCCAAACCTGAAGATATACTCGCATCAAATTTAGTTCTATTGGTTATATCAAATTTTGCCCAATCCTCTAACGTTCTAGAAAAAGGCATACTACCTATTTCTTCTGAATCTCTATACGTACCCTCTGTATCCATTCCTACGTACTTCTCAATATAAGACTCTATGGCTGATGCATGAGCTTGCTTTACATCCTCACTTGAATTCGGAATACCTCCTAATTCTTTTTCTGTTTTTGATAACTTATTTAAATGCTTATCAGGTCTGTTTGTACAAAAACCTCTATACCCTCTGTTCTTAAAATGATAGAGTAATCTAGGTTTATTATTTTCAATAAGAATAGGCATACCATAAAACACACAAGCCATCAATACTTCTTCGTAAAATATTTCAGCAGTTTGTGGTCTAGCAATATACTCTAAAAAAAATTGATTACTTGGAGCATTATCCATATTAAACTTTGTAAGTCCGTGCAACGCACCATTAGATCCTCCTCCACCTACTACTCCTGATATGTCATAGCTATCACAACCAAAAGCACCTATGTGTTCATTTGCTGGATATTTTTTTCCATTTCTTGTGTAATATTGATTCTGTAAATTTTTCCCTGGAATCCAACTTAATAAAAACCTACCTCTTTTATCAGGACTAAATATAACCTTAGTATCTTTTATACCATCCTTCCAGTAAAAAGAACCTCTAGTTATATGGTGCTCAGATATAAGACCATCATTATAATCTATCTGTTGATATATTTTAGTTAAATTAAAAAGGCTTTGCTTGCTCTCATCCCTAAATGCGTGTGACTCAGTTCTTGGAAATTGTCTATAAAATTCATTAAGTGCATCAGGATCATTCTTTAAAGAGTCAACTTCAATTTGCCAATAATTAACTGCTGATTGATGAATATATTCGTCATCAATACCTAGTACTTTTGATTTAACATCATTAATAACAGGCATACCGTACCTATCAATGAAACCTTCCATATTCCATTCCATAGGTATAAACAAACTGTACATACCACTTTTAGTCTGACCATTTGCATTTCTACTACCTACATTAGAGTCTTCATATAATTTTTTAAATGCATCACCACCCTTGCTTAAAGCATTGGATGTTGATCCCATCATACATTTTCCTATAATTCTACTACCTAAACGTAAACAAGTTTTTGTAACCCTCCAGTTGTTTAATATATTATTTGGTTTAACCCATTTTCCACTTTCATCATGAACCAATAACAATAGTTTTTCACCATCATAAGAGTTGTCATCTGTATTTTTCCAATCGATTGTTGTATCAAGACCTTCTAGAGTATCGTCCTCTGAAGTGTACATATTTTTTTTAGTAATCTTTGAAGCTGGTATTCTAAAAGCTAATTCAGTTTTAGGTTTATCCATACCATCCATAATAGGTTTAAAGAAAAAAGGTAATCTACTATTTATAGGAACAACTTTATCTGTAAACATTTTCTTAGCATCACTACCTGTTTTTGATAAAATACCAACCCTTGAATCCTTTGCTAATGTACCTGTATTTACACACTCTGATGAAGACATAAACGAAAAACCGGAACGTCTAATTTTTAAGTAAACCATTCCAAAACTTCTCTTATCAGCTTTACAAGCTTCCCAAAAAATAAACAGTAAACGATTAGCTTCTCTAAAATCTGGATAACCCACATCAATACTTGTCCATTGCAAATACATATAGTGAGATCCTGTTATATATGTAGGAATTCCATTAGACATAAACCAAAAACCATCTTCCCTAAAATCAAACTCACTCTCTATGTAATCAACCCATCTATTCTTAAAAACAGATGGCATTTCATTCCATTGAAATATTGATTGTATTTTAGAAAGTTCTTTTGGAAGGTCTTGTCTTTCCCAGTATTGTAATTCTTTTTTCTTATTTCTCTTGAAACAATTCTTAGGAGTAGCAGGTAGTCCTATTTTTAATTTTTGTATTTCTATAACATCACCTAAAGTACCGTCTTTTGATATTATAATAAGATCATATTTAGAGTCGTAGCCGTAAACCCAAGACTTAGCTTTATTTTTATTAGATAAAACCGACTTAGGTATATAGTCTTTTACAACTCTATATATGTTATTTAGATCTTCTTTCTGCAAATCCTTGCTTAGTATCTGTTTTGCTTGCTCCTTTTTCAGAAATCTCTATAGCCTCCCTCTCTGCTTCAATACGATTTAGTATTTCAAAAGCATCAAATATTGCTAGCTTCTTTGTTGCTGCTGCGTTCTTTAATTTATCAGCAGCTAAATCATCATCAAGATCGTGTTTAATAATAGCCTCCTTCGCTACTTTTATCAGTTGCTCTACCGCCTTGTGACCTGCTTCTATTATTTTTAATTTTATTTCTTTTGATTTCATTTTTAATCCTTTTAGATTTTTTTAATGGAATTCTTTTTTCATTCCATTCATCTTCAAAAAAAAAGTAATCATTCTTCATTATAAAACCATTGTTATTTGATGATCATACATACGATATAACTTTTCTCCGTCAACCTCAAATTCATATTCACTTTCTGGTTTGAATGTGACCTTATCTCCTTTATTAACTCCTTTACTAATTAAGTATTCGTTAGGATATTTAACTAAGCCAACTAAAGGTTCTTCAGTAAATGGTTTATAAATATATGTATCTATGGCCTCAATAGGCTCTATGAAGCAAAACCTGTCATGTGAGTTCCATCCATTTTCATTCTTATATAAAAAGAACTGATCGTTTTCAATAAAAAAAAGATCATCTTTAAAGAAGCTTCTTCCACTTCTTCTTCGACCTTTCATATCATTATAAAACTTAAAAACATTATGATGTACAAGTAATGTATCACCTTTTTTTATAGGACCATTATACCCTATAGGAAGTTCGTGAACTATTGCTTTTCTATTTGAAAACTTATAATCCTCTTCAGAAGTGCTTGTAATAAAATCTACACCTCCAATATCTTTTGTATTGTTATACCTTTTATCATTCTCAGGTTTTGCAATAAAAAAAAATGGTGATCTCATAATTTACTGAGTATTAGAAGTTTATATTATACTCAATAGAGACCGGCATTGAATAGTTAAATTCTTTCCATAATAAAACCTCATCACTTTTATTAATAATATAAATCTTTATAGAATTACTATTATGATCTTGTTTTATTAAATGAATAGAGTGACTTGAATTTAATATGTCCTGACCAACAATATAATGCATAGCACTAGATTTATAATCAGGACCTATAGATATCTTTCTTATGTCCATTAAAGAATTTTTTACTTATTCTTTACTGTCTTCAATAGGCTTAAAAGACCCGTCTGTAGTATCAATAGTTACTGAACCATACTCCTCTTCTAGTTCTTTTTGAAACTCAGAAAGCTGTCTTTGTAATTCAGCTAATTGATGCAATAAGTCATGCTTTTGTGATTCTACGGATCCGATTTGTGATTGTCCGTTTTGAATTGATCCTAAAATTTCTTTTAGTTTTTTGAATTGTTCTTCAGTTAATTTACCCATTATATTTAATTTTTAAACAAATATACAAAATATTATTTATTCTTCTTCAGATGTCTCGTCTATTTCTGGGGTTGGCGGTACAGGAGGTGCTGGATTCATCCAGGTAAAATACAAGTCTTCGTTTACTGGTGTAATTTGAGACTCTATGTTTGCAGCTATATTTGCTTGCATTGCAGGAACATCTAAAGATCCTTCCAACCATCCAATAACTACATTCTCAAAAGCCTCAGTATCCTCATAAGGAGTAAAAGGCTCACCTGCTACATATGTGTAACTTTGAGTTCCAATATTGGTTGACGAATAAGTTTCACCTTTTGACTCTTCAGAGCCTGTGTACCTATAATGTACTGTGTAAATTACATTGTCTTCACCTTCTGATTGAATATGAGCATTCATTGCTGGGATGTCCCACTTGTAAATAATTGCCATTTTTTTTATTTAGTTTATTTGTACAAATATACAAATTTTTAATTTACATTATGGTTGTGGTGCGCATATACCAACAAGTGTGCAAACACCATTCACTACTCTATAGTAACCAAGTATGTTAGATCCAGATCCAAGGGAATAATATCCATCTGATGCTGATGTTGTTCCAGCAGCATTATCATAAATATTATCATTTACTTGGGGACTAGTACCAGAACCATCATGATATTTAGTTGTGCTAATTGCTTGAGTACAAATATTTCTAGAACTGAAAAAACCTGCTCCTGATGAAAAAGCTGTTGTTCCTGAACAGTCTTTATCGTAACCGTACCAGTCTGAAAATCTATATGGATAAGCTATAGGCATAATTTATATTTTATGGGCATTGACACCCGTTAGTAGTTACTACCCCAGATGAACTAACTGAAATGTTTGGGCAGTTAGAAGAGGTGCAACCAAAAAATGTTCCTTGACCAAATATCCAATATGAATAAGTTTGCGATGCTCCTGTCCAGGCTGTATATGATCCGTTTACAAAATCATACAAAACATCATTTGTTACTAAACCAGTAATAGGGTTTCTAGTTGTAAAGACAGTTATATTTCCACCACCTACTTGAGCTAATGTCAAAGTAATTTGAAAATAAGTTCTATCAACTGGATTAGGTGTACAGTCATCGTTTACTGTAGGATAAGAATTACCAGATCCGTGTGCGTTTCCACCATTTATCATATCATACATAGATATTGGTCCAGTTATAGTTCCTGAACCCCAAGTTCCATATAGTGCTTCTTGCGCTATGTCTTGCATTGATAATGCCCCTGATGTTGGTATCGCCATTATATACTACAGTTACAGTTATTACAATTACACGTTTTTGATTTTAACAAATCTATTTCTGCTTTTAATTCTTTTATTGCTTCAAGAAGTATTGGTGTAATACCTTGATGTCTCATTGACAACATACCATTGTCGTTTTCTCTTACAAGTTCTGGTACAACTTTCTGTACATCTTGAGCTATAAATCCTATGTCTTCTTTTATATCTAATATACTATCACTTTCTTTCCAATCAAAAGTAACACCTTGTAATTTTATTACTTTATCTAAAGCTGATTCAATAGGTTTTATGTTTTCTTTTAATCTAATATCTGAAGGTGAACCATATGCTACTATATCACCTATTACAGTAAGTGTTCCATATTCATCTATTGCACCTATAACAGCAGTTCCTGCATAATAATTAATATTAACACCATCACCATCCATATAAACTCCTCCAGCTACGTCATCTATATCTCCTAATGAAAAGGTTCCGGACCCTGGATTACAAACAAACCCTTTATCACCATTATTATTAAAATTAATAGTTCCATTTACTAATAACTTATCGGCCCCAGAAGAAGTCGTTCCGATAGCTACACCGCCTCCATCTGGTTGAAGCGCTAATACTTCAGAAATCATGGTTCCTCCACCGCTTGTTGCTTGTATTTTTGAATAAGAATAAGGAGAGGGTGCTGTTTGTAATAATAGTCTTTCGCCTGTTGACGCTATAACAAAATCAGAACTAGTTGTTGAAATACCTCCAGTAACTTCTAAAGGAGTGTTAGGACTAGTCGTCCCGATACCTACGTTGCCTCCTAATGGATTTATAGCAAGAGTACCTAAATAATTAGCATACTGTTGGCTGGGATGACCAGATTGAATCCAAGATTTTCTATCATTAGCTGTTCCAGATATTCCAAAACCTAATCCATTACTACCTGAAGCTCCTCGTAACATTATAGCTGAGCTTGTATTCCACGCTGTAGCATTATTACTAGTTGTTATACTGCCTATGCCGTAAGGAGCAAAATCCACAGTTAAAGGATTAGTTGGTGAAGTAATCCCAATCCCGACGTTGCCAGGAATAGTAACTTTACCGTCCTGAGCTATATTCATTCTCTCAGTAAGAACTCCTGTGTTATTAAAATTCGTTTTAAAACTTAATCCACCTCCTGCGTTATTAGGTGTGGTATTAGATTTGTATCCTTCTATTGTTCCATATACTGAATCTTGTCTTGTACCTGTAAATGCACCACCTCCATTACCAGCTATTCCCCCGAAAGCAATTCTACCCCCTAATTGAGATGTCCCCGCGCCAGCATTAGAAGTAATATATAATTGTCCACTATTAGCATTATCACTGTACCCTGTTGTTCCAGTAGGCGTTGGTCCATTTATATGAGTTATAGCATACGGAATATCCGTTCCAATCCCAACGTTACCATCAAAGTAAGATGTACCATCAGAGTTAACGTTCATTATTGGTACACCAGATATATCAGCAACTGAGAATATATCACCAGATAAATCATCTGTAACTGAGAATAACTGACCTTGTGTTCCTTGTATGTCTAACTTAGCTAAAGGAGTTGTTGTTCCAATTCCGACGTTACCGTCTCCTTTGATAACCATTTTTTGAGTAGCGTGATTTAAATTAGCTACATCATTATTATGAGTATAGAAATTAAGTTGTGTTCCCCAGTGAACGCCGCTTCCATCTGTTCTCGACCCAGTAATTCCACTCCAATGCACCCCGCTTGTTGTAGTTCCAGTAGCAAAATAAACACCAACCATATCATCTGCATTAGAGGTTAGAACGTTTCTAATACCTTTCATGTTACTTGCAGAATCCAATGTAGCTGAGTAAGCGTTTGTTCCTGTCGATGCTACACTTAATTTAGAGGCAGGATTAGTAGCCCCGATCCCGACGTTACCACCTGAGGTAAT
>Ga0233444_10000663_pt1 | contig 42979 bp, 31 predicted proteins | sample SI_124_October20_6_FD_182792 | JGI IMG/M metagenome (GOLD analysis project Ga0233444, IMG submission 182792) | Seawater microbial communities from Saanich Inlet, British Columbia, Canada - SI_124_October2016_10_MG | ecosystem: Environmental > Aquatic > Marine > Inlet | place: Canada: British... | reverse complement strand
ATCGGGGCACTATTAGTAGTAAGAAATCGTCAAACTGAATCTCAACAGGCATCTTTATTCACTCAACAGATGCAATACGATAATTCAACAGAAGCGAATATGCAGCCGCAAAAGGAAATTCCTAACATTGAAAACCAAAATGAAGCTAAATCATGGGAAGAAAATGGAGTTCATTGGAACAGAGATGCTGAAGGAAATTTATCGTATTTCAACCAACAATCACAATCCTGGGAAACTTACAATCTCCAATGATTTAATACCGTAATAGAAGATCGAAATGCGAAAAAATCTTTTGTTTATTGTTCTAGTTTTACTAGCCTTTACTAATTTATCAGGTTGTATCTCCGAAGAGTCGGATACCACTACGATGGAATTGATGGTTAATTATGAACAAACAAATGGTACAATTATTGAATCATACGAGGATGGAGAACTAACTTCTAAAGATACAATCACCTTAGATTTTGATTTTTCTAATACTAAATCTCCTAATAAAATAATTACTTATGGAATCGATACTAATTCTGCTAGTGAACCTGTAACTGTTGATGCAAGTTCCAAATCTACTGTATCGATAGAATTTCTTGAACATGGTCTATATCATCTTGATGCTTATGCCGTAGATGAAAATGGTATTATCGAAAATACATCAATAATAGTCCGTATTGACCTAAGGATTGAATGGGCTGAATACAATACTAATGATCCAAAAATACTCCCTATAGACCCTAATCCAAATAATAATGGAACTCCGCCATACATGATGGAACTTTCATCTGTGGTTGAAAACCCTAGTATCATTGATGCATTTGGTGGCGGAGGTCAGTCTGTAGAATTTTCATGGCAGATGTATGATGAATCCGATGATGCATGCCTATCAAAAAATGGAAAAGTCGATGATGGAGAAACTGATGAATGGTATGTAATTCATTTTAACACATATGAATTACATGAATTAAGAATCGTATATGAAGATGGACAAGACTACATCAATATAGAACATGTATTGTCACTGACTTATCATAAAGATGAATCAGAACCGAATATTTGATTATTGTAATCAAACAACGCCTTGAGCAATCATTGCTTCAGCAATCTTCAGGAATCCTGCAACATTTGCTCCAAAGACATAGTCGCCTGGGCGACCATATTTATCGGCTGTTTCTGAAGCATTCTTGTGAATGTTTACCATGATTGCATCAAGTTTTGCATCAACTTCTTCTCTAGTCCATCCAAGTCTCAATGAGTTTTGTGACATTTCCAAACCGGATGTTGCGACTCCTCCAGCATTAGATGCCTTTCCAGGAGCAAATAGAATTCCGCTGTTGTGGAATACTTCTACAGCCTCAGGAGTACATGGCATATTAGCGCCTTCAGCAACTGCAATGACTGAGTTAGCAACCAGTAATTTTGCTTCCTCACCATTCAACTCATTTTGAGTTGCACAAGGAAGAGCAACATCTACGTTGACTCCCCATAGGCCATTTGGAGTTGGTTCTGGAGCCGATGCAGTGAAAGTCACACCATCGAAGTTACTTGCATACTCTGAAATTCTTCCTCTACGATTATTTTTCAAATCCATAATCCATGCCAACTTATCCCTATCAATTCCTGATGGGTCGTGTATCCAGCCACTGGAATCAGACATAGTTACAGGTATTCCACCCAAATCAAGTACTTTCTCACATGCAAACTGAGCAACATTCCCGGAACCTGAGATAGAAACTGTAGCACCTTCAAATGACTTACCCTTTGTCGCTAGCATCTCTCTTGCAAAGTATACTAATCCATATCCAGTAGCTTCTGGTCTAATTAGAGAACCACCATATGAAAGCCCCTTGCCAGTGAGTACACCTGCTTGGAACTCATTCTGAAGTCTCTTGAACATACCAAACATGTATCCGATTTCTCTTCCACCAACACCGATGTCACCAGCAGGTACATCGCAGTTATGGCCGATATGTCTCCACAATTCCATCATAAAAGACTGACAAAATCTCATTACCTCACCATCGGATTTACCCTTTGGGTTAAAATCAGAACCGCCTTTTCCTCCACCCATTGGAAGACCTGTGAGAGAGTTCTTGAATATCTGCTCAAATGCAAGAAACTTGAGAATTGAAGCGTTAACGCTTGGATGGAATCTAAGTCCGCCTTTGTAGGGACCGATTGCTCCATTGAATTGAATTCTAAAACCTCTGTTTACTTGAACCACTCCAGAGTCATCTACCCATGGAACACGGAAATGAATCAAACGTTCTGGTTCAACAACTCTCTCAACTACTGATTTGTATTCAGGATGAGCTTCAAGAACAGGCTCTAGTGATTCTAGAACTTCTTTGACTGCTTGATGAAATTCGGATTGTTCGGGGTCTCTTGCTACTACACTATCATAAATTGAATCTAAAACGCTCATATCTACACCTTGACACTATGTGTTATTCACGGGCAATTGAAACCCCTTTCTAATAGTTGCCCCATTCAGATTGAGAAAAGTCTCATAATTAGACGATAACTCAATTGTTAAAGGGACATACAATATTGAAACGTTGTAATCTTTCAATGCGTCTTTGGCCCTGGGAATCAACTTCCGCCATTGCATGTATTGCTTCTTCAATCATAGCGTGTTGATCGGACTGTAGTTTAATTATGGCCCTAAAAGAATTGAGCATAGACCACTCGTCTTCTGAAATCACTTCATCGTCAAGAGCTGCGATCAAAGCGGCTTGATATGTAGATACATCTCCCACTTGTGGACCTGAATAATCCTCTTCCAAATCATCAAATGGATTTTTCTCTTCGCCCCTCACCACAGATAAACATACAGCAGTATCACTAGGCGACACACCTAGAGACTTGGCTAGTACATGTAGAATTGCTGCTTCATCATCTGTGATGATATTGTCATCCATTGCTTGATTTAGAGTTCTCAGATAAAGATACAGACCTCGACTAGGATTTAGGCTCATAATCCCTCTCAATCACTCCAGCCGTATATTTATTGTCATACGTCATATCTAATTGTAAGTACCTCGAAAATGACATCAATGAAGTAAACGTCGCACAGCGGGTGTTTTTTTCTCAAAATCTATTGTATTACACTGTAAGTCAAAATGTCATCATCTGTAATAAATACTATAAGGTAAGAGTATGTAGGGAGGTTTGAGAGGAACCAAAATGACTGCCCCAAGTACATTGATATCCCTTCGTATTACAGAAGAGGATTTACAATTACTAGATTCCAGAATTGGAACCGATGGGGCACGTAGTAGATCTGATGTAGTCAGGTTAGCAATCCAAGAATTCCTAAATGGTCAGCCTCTACTTTCAGAAATGGATTCAGTCAGAATTCCTCTCGGACGTGGAGACCAAATGCGCCTAGGCCATCTGTATGAACTACAGGGAATAACTACTCAAGAAGCAGCTCAACAAGGATTGAAGCTGTTTATTCGACAAGCCTTGGAAAGGGAAATCGAAGAAACGAAACTACTCGAAGAAGCCGTTGCGAAAGCCCGTGCTTCAACGATAAAACGCGAAGAATACCAACAATAATGGTGAGAGTGCAAGAGGGGATGGGATGATTAGGCATAACGAAAAAGGAAACTTTCGTAATGCCACCTTCGGCGCCAGACAAGACAGGTCCAACCTGTTTGGCTTAGCCGCTTTGCGTTTGCGTGCCCGTTTTGCACGTGATGGACCAGGTTCAACGTCTGATGACAGTGGACCAAATTTCCCCCCGGAAGACGGTCGGGGGGACTCCGATTCCACCCCAGCTTGCTGAGTTGGTGGTTCCCACGTGCCTAGCCCCACATACTAGGCACAATTATTCACCACAGTGCAGCCGCGCCCCCAATCCTTTAGAATGGTCGGCAGTGGATAGGTAATATGAAGCCTAGGACTGGTGTTGGTGCAGAGAGCGATTTTCGCTTTCTAGCACACGAAACACCAAGACCTGGTCAAATAGACATGATCTATGAATCACGCGAAGCGCTTCGTATGAATGGATATCACCTTGCTGCAGCACCAACTGGAATTGGTAAAACCGCAGCATCGCTTGCAGCAGCACTAGAAATCTCGAGAGAAAGTGAAGAGAGCGTACATATTTTATTTTTAACTGGTAGACAATCACAGCATCGTATTGTAATTGAAACTGTAAGACAAATAAATTCTAGAATCAATATTGGTGTGTCAAAGGTCAAAGTTGTTGACCTAATTGGAAGAGAATCAATGTGTGAATTCATTGATATGCAGACTGGGAAATGTGATTGCGAAAAGGGCTCTTCAGAGGGTTCAAAGTTTGCTAGACGCGATGAGATGAGTGATTACATCCTTGAACATCCTCGCCACGTTGAAGAAACTATAGAAAAATGTAAGATTTGGGGGCTATGTGCTTGGTCTACATGCAGGTTTGCTGCCAAGGATTGTGACATATTAGTTTGTGATTATAATCATATTTTTTCTGATAATGTTCGAGAAAATTCCTTGCCATCAATGGGAATTAATCTAGAAAATACCATTATTGTTGTCGATGAAGCACATAATCTCCCAGATAGAATAAGAATGAATATGGAAAGAATAGTGACTCCGACAATTGTAAGAAATACTGCGATGGAACTGGAAGAGTATCTTGGTCACTTAGAACATGATTACCAGAGAAATATGTCTACTGCGGTAGCCAAAGAAATGGAACTTGTCGATTGGACATTTGAAATCATGAAACTGGTCAGAAGTAAAGTAGCCGACTTATTCTCTCGACTCCACTCTGAATTAGGCTATGATAAGGACGAATCAATGGTAGAAATATCGCAACTGACAAATGTATTTCACTCTGCGTGTGACGAATATGAAGGGCTTTCAGGACAAAAAAAACTGGGCCAAGATGAAAAACTGATAATTACTAAAGTAAAGAAAGACGACAGGATTTCTAAGATTAGCGAAGTATTGAATCGAGTCAAAATCGAAATTGATTCCGAAGAAGAAGAGGCAATGGAACCTGATGCCTACAGACTGGGGCACATTCTTGATTGCCTGGTGAAATTCTCACAAAGTAGTGCTCTAAGTTTGGTTTTCAGTAACAAAGGAAAAGAAGGGAAAATAACTTCACATCTTCTTGACCCTGGAATTGTATCTGGGAAGTTATTCTCTTCAGCCAAAGGCGCCATATTGATGTCAGGAACTCTCTACCCTCCTCAAATGTATAGTGACATACTCAATTTGCCAAAGGATAAGACTACCAAATCCGAGTATAAATCTCCTTTCGCTAGTGAGAGAAGACCTGTTTTAGTAGCCACAGATGTCTCAACAAAATATAATGAACGTTCTGAATTGATGTGGAATAAAATTCGAAGTCATATTCAAGCACTAATCGACGGTAGCACTGGCCACCTTGCTGTATTTTGTCCATCATACAAGTTGCTGGATGAAATTTTAGAGGAAGTGTACTTCAAAGGTGTAAAGAAGGTCGTTGAAAGTAGAGACTGGTCGAAAAATGATATCGATAAGATAGTCGGTATGCTACGTGATGAACGCTCCAAAGAAAATCGTATTCTTCTGTGCGGCGTTTTTGGAGCAAGACTTTCAGAAGGAATCGACTATAGCGATGGTGTGCTAGATGGAGTCGTATGTATCGGCATTCCTAATCCACCACCTTCTGTATTATCCTCTGCATTGAAAGAGTATGCATCCGATAAGTTTGGAAAAAATAATGCTTGGCGGTACACTGTAACCCAACCAGCAATCAACTCAATTCTACAAGCCATGGGTAGACCGATCAGGTCGATAAATGACCGTGCACTGATAATGCTCCTCGATAAAAGAAATCGAGACCAAAATTATGCTCGATGTTATCCGGTCAATATGAAGATGAATGCTACAAGTAACCCTGAAACTACGACTAGTTTCGCTAAAAGATTCTTCAGAAAGGTCAAACCAAATTAAAAAGAACAAGGTTAAAATTAGTACGAAGGTTCATTGAGGGTAGGCTGGAGGCAAGAATATGGCGTCATGGGAGAATATGGACATCAACCTCGATTCAGATCTTATTGGAGAAATTGAAGATGAATTCATTGACACAACTGGATTAACCATTTCTCCTGAATCACTTCATAGTGAATTTCATTCTACTGCTTTGCATCTGACGGAAGTTGAAATGCGCCATAAGCAAGTTCTAGTAACTGCGGGAATGATTCCTGAAGAACATGTATCCACTATCGAGCCGGGAATGTCTCTCAAGTGGATGGTTGAAGAATTGAATGGAAGAATGAATCCTGATGGGCTTTCAATACCACTAATGGGCGTAGACTTAGGAGATTTCCAAGTTTTATTCAATAATGATGAGCGACATATCAATGTCAAACTCAGCATCAAGGACGGCCAAACCGAAACATTCGAGAGAACCTTCAACATACCAAAGGAATCTATGAAGAATGAAATCAGCGCTCACTTCATCAACAATCGATTATACCTTAGATGGTAGTAATAATCACCTTGTAGGAATATTCGCTAGTGTTCCAATTTCTTGACTCATTCTTTCAAGTGCTTGCTGCGCCGCTGCTTGATGTTGTGGACCCAATTCTTCTCTGCTATATCGAGCCATTTCAAACATGTTGTCAATAGCTGAAAGTGCGTCGTCGGAAATTTCTGGCATTGCCTGCCTAATTGCAACTTCAAACTCTCTAACTGTTTCGAAGTCTCTTCTCAAGAAGCCATTTTGTTGAAGTACTGTACATAGATTTTGATAACAATTGAAGATAGTTTCCCTAATCGAATCACCAGCGGCCAACAATTCAGCAGTATAAGCAAATACTTCTGCTGCCTCTTGTAATAATTCACCTGCAATTCTTCTACGGTAAACTACCACTCCACCAGCAATCAATGCTGATATTAGTAATACAACGAGATAAATCCATAAGTTCTGACCTGATACTTCATCAATCGATTTATAGCTGGGATCGAAACTACTTTCAGTACGCAGTAGTTCGAATTTATCTTTACTTGAAGACGATATTATCGGGTCATTAATTTGAATATCCAAACTTAGATCTCCCCAAGTATCTTGGTCTCCAAACGGTGGGTCTGAATTGAATTCAAAAGAAGCCACACCATTTGAGTCAGTTGTTACTGTTAGAGGGCTAGATACTTCTCCATTAGAAGAATTTGTCAGAATAAAGGTAACCGCAATTCCTGGAACTCCCGCTTTTGTATCATTGGCTGTAATTGTCAAACTTCCTGTGATTTCCTCTCTTTCATCAGGTATGACTTGCTGCATCTCCCATTCGAAATCGACGTTGAGTTGAACGAATATTGGATGGCTAACAGATGCTTCATTGATGTAAAGTGAGTCATTACTTTGTGTATCAAGATGAATGTATTGTGAACCAAATTGATACCAAGATGGAGCAATGGTAGAAATAGTGAAATTACCATTTGACCATTGGGTGTTAATCAAACTACTAGAGATACATCTTGAACCCTCTCTTTGATTTACACAATCAGAGCCATTACCAACAAATATGGTAATTGACTCAAACACTTCACCTGTACCACCGATTTCAGAAATTGAACCGGTTAGTTCTATTGGGCCAAATGTCCCATCTGAACGTATTGCGATGGCGGTTGATGATTGGTCTATGGAAATCTCGACATTTGCCCAGACAGTTCCAAAGATGATGTCATTTGTACCAAGGTGAGAGTTTGTCCCATCAAAGATAATATCAAAGGTATGAGTTCCTCTTGTCAAATCCATAGTCGCTGGAATAATTATCTCCCATTCCCCGTTATTGGTTGTTGTAGTTGTACCTATTTCGCTACCATCGAGAAGTACTCTAATTGTTTCACCTTCTAACCCATCCTTGGTCAAGGAATCGAAGTCAAACAGCCTGCCGGAAAGAACCCAGATTTCTCCTCTTGTAACATCTGGCCCCTCATCAAATAACACAGTCAAATCAGAGCGGTGTGCTAAGAAGAACGAGGCGTTACTGCTATTCGCCCTATAGTATCCTTGAGATTCAGAGTAAGCAAACAGTGTATGATTACCAAATTCAAAGATGTCTGGAACAGTCCATTCAAACAAGAATTCTCCATTAGAATCTGTGGTGACTGTACTGATTACTATTCCCTCGATAATCAGGTCAACATTGTGATTTGGAATTGCAATTAATTGGTTATCCACTACTGAACCGGTGATGGAAATATTTTGTCCTACAGCAATAGTTTCAGCTATATCTACTGAAACTAAGATGTGACTGAAAATATTCCATGTTGAATTTGCTTCACTAGGCAAGTAGAAAGTCGTTCCTGTAAATCGAACCTCTAAGGAAACAGGACCTAGTTCTGCATCTGCTGGAACTGGATAAACTGCTGTAAAGAAACCTTCAGAATTGGTGTTTACATTTGTCATGAACTCTCCATCAAGCCAAACTTCTAATGTTAAATTGTCGAGAGGATTATTGACAATATCAACGATTAGTCCTTCAATGACCATCAATTCTTCACGGTTGACATCTCCACTTTGAGTAAGTAGTGATAGGACTGTCGGGACGCTGACGTTGAAATCTACAGTATCTGAACTTGGCAGATAATACTCCGGATTAGAAGGCTCACCAAATCCAATTGGGTCCACCCAATCACGTCCTCCATAGAACTCTACTACAATGGTGTGTACACCTGCTGAGATGTCTTCAGGAACGGCCCATCCAAGGGTGAATGTTCCATTGATGGCATCTGTTTCTATACTCGCAACTGATTCACCATCGACGACCAAATGAACTACTGCGGATGATGAAACGCCCATAGTCTGCAAAGGTAATGACAAATCATCTAGTAAAGTTCCATTGACTAGCATATAATCTCCAGCCACCAGACCTTCAGGAGATTCAGTAATTGTTAGTTCGGTTTGTGCAAGAACTACGAATGATGTATTGGTTTGCGAGCCAATCATACCTGTAGTACCAGGGATTCCAGCGAAATCTGCATTGATATCCATTATTCCGACTGACTGGTCAGAAGGAACTGGTAACTCTCCAAATGCACTTCCATTGGCCTGAGTGGTCAATGTAGTAGTTATCGAAGTACCAGTAAAAGTCACAATCAATTGTTGACCCGCAACTGGAGAACCTGTATTATCCTGTAGTAATAGTTCGATAGAAATATTATTTCCTCTTTCAGTTCTATCATTGAGAGTAGGTTGACCCTGTGAATCAACTGTAGGAACCATAAATATCAGTTCACTAAAACCTCTGCTATCGAATACTTCGGTATCATTGGAACCAAGATAGAAATTCACAGCAGGCGTATATGAGGCGTCTACGATATGCGTACCAGCAGCAAATGAATTTGTTAGAGTGATTGTAGCATTCCAAATACCTCCAACTTGAACAGCTCCGCCTACCACACTAAATCCAGTCGGTTGACCATCAATGGAGAAGAGTATATTGGCAGGAAGTACTGTTCCATCAATTTGTTCCAAGCCACTTCCATTATCGGACAAAATAGTACCAGATATATTGAATGATTGACCTGCAACTGGATTATCTGTTATTGGATCTATCAACAAGAATGTTTGAGATCGAACAATTATTGTTGAAATGGATGAACTCGTCGACAGTAAGTCTGAACTACCATTGAACCAGAATGTAGCAGTAACTAGCCCTAGAGGGGTAGAAGTTGGAATAGTATAAGTCAGGTCAAACAATCCGGTATTATTTGTCTGCAGATTATCAATCCAAGTATCTCCTAGTTGAACTGCAACATCATAACCAGACAATGGTTGGAATCGGTTAGAAGATTCAACCAATTGGCCTGAGAGATTAACATCATCACCACGATTAACAATAATCGGGTTGAGTGGTTTCAAAGAATCAAATTCAGAAACTCCGAATACAAATATTGGGGTTTCAAGCGAAGATTCAAGATAGAATGGAGAGGATTCTTCGATTACTGAAATCACCAAAGTCTTGTCACCTCTAACAGTTCCATTATTGAGCGCATCTGTAGGGACTGTCATGTTGAATGAGCCATTTGTTGTTGTCAAGTATCCTGTTACCAAAGTCTCATTTGGATTGTTTAACCAGAATACTTCTAACTTAACCGGACTGATCAACAATCTAGAATTATCATCAGCGTCGATGACTTGACCAATCACATTGAAATCAAGTCCAGCGGTAATTGAGGAAGGAATACTATCTATTCGGAAATCAGTATTCCCTTGAACTGTAAGATTCATTAGCGTGAAATTACCTAAGTGACGGGTGCTACCCTTGGAAAGAGGAGAACTAACATTGTCAAAGGCTACAACACGTATATCATAGAGACCTGGAGCAATTCCAATTGCATTCCATGAGAAGTTAGCAGTTCCATTTTCATCGCTTCTTGCTGTACCGATTGATTGGTTTGTACCATTCCAGTCGAATATGAATTCAACGTCTTCATTTGGAACAAAGGAGTTATCAGCGACATCAGTAACAAGTATACTAAAATCAAATTGCCCATTGGTCACAACAATATTACCATCATCAGAATCTCTATCAGGAATAACATTCAAAACTAATTCAGATTCAATTCCTGCTTGTAATGATGGGCTTGGTTGTTGAGTAATATTACCTGTTACAATATCCAAATAAGATTCTGCTGAAGAATAGTATGGTCCACCTAAAGGACCTAATGAGTAGAAATCAAAACTAATTGAGAAAGAGTAAACCGATGATGCAAAGTTTGTCGGCATCAAGATTTGTTGACTAAATGCTGAAGTATTATTGTCCACTAAACCTTGTGCAATATCTACATCACCATTCGGAGAAACCATTGATATTGTGTATTGTGTGATATTCTGGTCTAGAATAGGTGTTCCATACAAGTCATCAAAAATTGAACCATTGATGAATGTTGAATTACCTATATGAGTCCAATCTTGTGCTAGATTGAAAGTCCAGTCAATTCCAGCCCTTATGCGGATAGTTCCAGTACCAACAGATGGCGCATAGAAAGTAGAACCGTTAAATGACACTTCAAGAGGGTAATCGCCAGCAACTAAGTTTGCATCTAGTGGTAAAGAAGATATCAATTTTGCAGTAGAGTTAGTAGTAGTATTGAACCAACTTCCGTTGAAGCTCAAGTCGAAATTACCTTCAACGAAATCAACGTTTATATTACGGTGGTCTCTAACAGAAACGGCAAACGTACCAAGTGAACCTCTTAGTTGTGGAGATGCCTCAATAGTCAATTCTAACTGACTAATCAATAGATATGGGTCATCAGAAGAAAGATTTGCATCATCCGTAGTATCTATCGTATATGGATAGAATCTTAATTGGAATTCAATCTCTCCAGCAGGAACATTTGCTATAGAAGCAGTTAGGTTTTGTCGAACCGAAAAGGCTCCAAGCACTGAGGTATTGAAAACTTCAGTCCAAGTGTCAAATGTCCCATTTTGTCTTATTGATAGTATCAAGTCACCTTCCATATCAACGGGGTTAGTTCCTGCAGTAACTGCAGTTCCGTTGACCCAAAGGTCATCACCAACAATATACCTACTATTATTTGTGGATAAACTTTCGATAGAGGCCGTTAAGTTCGGAGCCTCTCTAACATCTAGATTCAAATTGAGAGATGAAGGTCTAATATGGAATTGTGGAGTTGGATTTGTTGGGATTGTGAAATCATCAACCCAACCACCGTACCAAAGCGTTGCCGGAAGTATTCCGATAGATTCGGTAATATCTAGTTCTAAGGTAACAGACCAAGAACCACTTGGTGAAACTAATCCACTGATATTATTAGAACCATTAAACGAGGATGTAAATGATAGCCAAACTAATTGAGATGCAAACTTGTCAGTAATGCCATTAGGGTCGTTTTCCAGATTCAAATTACCTTGTATTATGGTTAAAGAACCTGCTCCTGTCACTGGTGAATTGATTGCCAGAGGAGTTGTATGTGAAAGGTTCGAATCATCTGTAACATTGATTACAGTAGTATATATCACAGCATCACTAGAAATAAAACCACTAGACTGGTGGACTATTGCCACTACGTGAAGGCCTGGTAAGTTCGGTTCTATTGGAGAACCATTGAATGAGAAATTACCTTCAGAGTCTGTAATTTCTGAGCCGATAAGTCTTGCCGGAGTCACTGCAGAACCTGGAACTGAACCGACTTCTTCAATTGGAATCAAATATGCTTTCAATTCTGCATTATCGATAACAGTAGTATTCTCAACGAATCTAAATTGACCATCAAGAGTAAAATTCTGACTCATATCTCTGTCCCATGTAAGAGGTGCTAATGTTTGATTGACTATTTCTAAAGTCTCTGCTTCAGGACATGAATCGAAAGGAATCCATCCCAAATCAACATTCGATGCTCCACCTGTCACCTCTAGCCTAACCTCTCCCCAAGTGGCTCTATGTTGAGTCGAAACTGTGTATCCATTACCATTCCATTCTCCGCCAGAATAACCAGTAACATATCGTGCTGGTAGACCGGCTAATCTCGCCATTGTGACGAAAGCGGCGTTATAGTCTGAACATTGACCAAAACCATTGTCGACTATGAACTGAGCGATATCATCGCCTGGATTAAGACCTACTGAGTCATGAAATCTCTTGAAATCATATGTATCGTTACCTTCTTTCAAGAAGTCACTGATTGACTTGGCTAAATTATACCCATCAGTTGCACCCGACTCTGAAATGATACCATTAGTGAGATTGAAAACCGTAGAAAGCGGGTTATTTGGATTAGTAAATTCAATATCAAAATCAGACTCATAAGGATAATTTTGACCAGCAACAGTATTTGCAGCAATACTATCCCAATCGAAGAAGTACTCATTCTGTTGTAAAAATAACGAGTCAACTACTCCTCCTACTAGTTTGATAGTATGAGTGTCGTTGCTTCTGGATACAAATGAGGTGGGATCAGACCAAAATGTCAAATTGTAGTATTGAGATGAGATTGGTATCGTACCTCTTGAAATCGAATTATTGAATTTTATATCCCAATCCACAGACCCATTAGAAAAGCTTGAATCTGGCAGATTAGAGAAGTTAGTCAATGCAGGAACTATCTGTTCGAATGGATGTACTGTTGCAATGTGTGCATATGTAGTACCAGTGTAGAAGTCAAAAGTATTTTGAGTCCAACGATGTGTTTGATTCAAATCAACTGTTCCTGATGAATTATTGGCCCAAAAGACAACACCTTCTGAAACTATATCATCGGTTGGGTCTAATGGGTCAAATCCTGAACCAATGCAACCAGTGCCCCAAAACTCTTGCGGGCATTCATCACCATCAATCATACCACCACCATCTGTGTCAGGGTTTGTCCAATCGGTTCCAGTCAGGTTCTCTATTGCATCTGGAACCCCGTCACCATCAAAATCTTCAGGAAGGACGTCATCAAGAGGATCGCCTTCAGGGTTGGTTCCATCGAAATACTCTGTTCTATCATCTACTCCACCACTATCGGTGTCAAATAACTGTGAATTAGTGGTCCAAACGTCCTGTGAACCATTGAAAACTCCAATCCATGACAAATCGCAACCGATGGAAGTCTCAAAATAATTATTCAAATTATCTGAATCGTCATCTAGTAAATTATTACATGGTTCATTTGGATCAGTGAAATCAAACACTTCATCAAAGTCACTAACGCCATCCGAATCAGTATCAACAATTGAAGGATTAGAAAAGAATCCATAGGTACCCAATAACTCTTCCCAGTCTGCCAAACCATCTCCATCGCTATCTCGATAGTCGTCATCACAATATTGCTGAGTAGTTGCCAAAGTTCCCGCTGCAAATGCTGCAGTATGGCAGAATGAACCATTTCTATTGGAAACTTCAGTCACTCCAGGCGAAGGAAGAGATGATACTCCAACTAGTAATTGACCCACAACACTGGCATAAGTAAACGATAAGAATGTGCCTGACACATTATACCATCCAACTCCGCCACTAGGGTTAAATCCAGAACTATCGGTCAAATCAAGAATAGTAGTACCAGAAGTGCCCACAATAGTAGTTTCAAAATTCACAAAAGAATCACATGGATCGGTCCCATGAGTAACATTCAATTCCTCACCATCATCGACACCGCCAAAGTCAGAATCGGCAACATCCCATAGCGTACATGACATGTTTTCTTCCCAATTTTCGAGACCATCTTCGTCCTCATCACCAGAATCTTCTTTTCTTGTAGGGTCGGTTTCACCAGGGTCGATTACACCGTTACTGTTGTTATCCTCTTCACCGTCATCCAATTCATCACCGTCTGTGTTGTTATTACGTGGGTCAGTGGGCTGAGGAGGATTACCGTATTGTCCATTTACTTCGACACCATCGTTAATTCCGTCGTTATCTGTATCTGCTGAAGTAGGGTCTGTCAGTAATGTGAGAGCCTCATAGGAATCATTCAAACCGTCGTTATCACTGTCAGCACGTTGTGGGTTTGTTGAAGTAATACCGTCTACTTCAGCAGTGAATGTCAAACAACCTTGGAGTGGGTCGCAAGGAGATGTTGTTTCGGTTACAGCACCATCTGGACCATTTCTGAAACATGGATTAGGACCACACATTGAATCCCATGTTGGATTGACATATTCGAGAAGATTGTTCAAACCATCCCCGTCTGGGTCACCGTTAGGACCATCGGCATTAGATGCTGATGTAGCGTTTAGGCCATTTGCTGCTTCCCAACCATCTGGCATTCCGTCACCATCTGTATCCCAGCCAGCAACATCTTCATCTTCGATACCGTCGCCATCATCATCATTAGAATTACAATCCGCATCCCCATCTCCGTCAGGGTCAGCCGAATCTACAGTACCATCCTTGTCGTCATCAAATCCGTTAGCACAAATATTTCCTACAGGGTCTTCGTCACAAAGAATTGTGTTTCCTGTACCATCGGCGCCAGAAGAGCCGCAAGCAGGTCTATTGTACTGCATTGCATTTTCTTCATCCCAATTATTGACTGGAACAGTTCCATTCCACCAAACACCGTTATCAAGAATTGTTGGAGTTGCACTATTATCCCATCCATTGGGCATCAGGTAAGTGTATTCTTGGAGATTTGACATACCGTCACCGTCAGGGTCTCCTACTGCTCCATCGTCATTAGCGCTAGAAAGTGGGTCAAGTCCATATTTCCATTCCCAACCATCCGGAAGACCATCATTATCGGAGTCTGGGTCGCTTGGTAATAAATTGAGTAAAAATTCCAAACCATAAGTCAAACCATCTCCGTCCTGGTCGGTTGTAGAAGACGCTCTAACATCCAAAGAATCAAATTGAAGCGAAGCGAAAATTGACAATAGCATAAGGGCCACTAAGGACAAAGATTTCAACTCCTTACGGTAATGTGAAATTTGCAATCCTCGCTCCGGCACAGAAGTTGATGAAGGCATACGCATGATTCTCATGTGACGGGGTGCTTAATGCTTCATAAGGGAAATGGTGCGATGTTCATACAAAACATCAAAATTAAACTTGAGGTTTTCCTCAAAGTTCATCCAAAGCATCCAGCAATTCTAGATCATCGTCGACTTCAGATTCTTCGATAACTGGCTCAGGGACATCTATTTCTTCTTCTACTTTCATCTGTTCCTCTAGTGGAACTTCGGCTATTTGATAAGCAGATGAATCGTATTTACCTCTACGATAAACTGCCACGACGAATAAGACAACAAGACCGGCCAATAATGCGATTGTTTGCGGCTCAGGCTCGTATAACTCGTTTAGAAGACATGACACACCCTTGCATTCGGTCTTAAATGTAAATTTTGACAGTTGATTATAATCCTCGCTGTAAGGAACTTCATCATCCATAGGTGTGACCTTTAGAACAAAGTCAACTTCAGAACCGTCTTTCAAATTTGAAGGGGCAGTCAACTCAACAAAGAAATCTTTACTGGAATATGCAGGTAAAGTTACGAACAAAAACCCTTGTCCTGCTTGGCTTGAAGATGCTGTAATCTCTCCATCCCAGCCTACTGGCTCATCTAATTCAACAAATACTTCAAGTTCAACATTGTTATCATTGGTAATTCTGAATTCAATACTCTTCTTTTCTTCGGATGAGAATCTAGTAAATTCACTCTTTTGAGTGATAGGTAAATTCCCCGGTTGGACATCTTCATTTACTTCCACTGTGAGAGGTAAATCGAAATATCTAGCTTCATTAGAATCGACACCCTCTTCCCTTATTTGTACATAAATAGTATGATTTCCTGCTTCCACATTAGACGGTAGAGTCATATCGACATTGATATCTGAATAAGATTCAGATTCTAAAGTTAATATGATAATATCATTATTGGAGCCATCTGTAATCTTATAATCCCAACTTGAATAGCCCATTTCTGCATCTAAATTCCTTGCTAAGTCTTTTGGATTAATCAATTTCCAAGTAGTCTGGCCTGCAACATCACTGGAATCTGTAACTCTAACTGAATAGGATACGGTGTCCCCTGGGTCAACTGATTCAATCCTGCCTAATTCACCAGCATCGCTATCTGATATTACTTCAGCAAGTATTCCAAATGTTCTATGAACTGTGAAGCCAACATCAGTACGTAATTCTGTCTCTCCCGAACTGGTGATTTGCAGGCTCACTAAGCCGATATCCTCTGCCTCTCTTTCAGCAGGAGGAAATAGATCCATTCTAACCGTCAAAATATCATGAGAACCGATGCTCGGAGTTACTGAATTGATTCCCTCTTCGGTCAATTCTAATCCTGTGTCGTTGTCATAGAACTTGTATTGCCATGAAGTCGGCAAGGCATTAACTCGAATGAAAAAGGTATCAGAGTCAAATCCAGAATTAAAAATATCTATGAAGAAATCTCCAACTTCATCTGTATCCACATAATGTGAGAGGCTTTCATCATAAAATTCAGGTCTTGTAGAGTCTACAATCTGAATTTGGTGTTCGAAGTCTTCAAAGATAGATATTCTAGGTTCAGCAAAAACACCAACATCTTCTATGTCTAGAACTATCTCAACAACTGCAACCTCTGTAGTTGTCCCATCTATCTCCGCAAATGCACGCGCCTCAACTTCTAATTTTTCTGGAGCATTTGAAAAGTCCACATCTGATGGGATATCTATCTGCAAAATTGGCTTGGCGGAAGAACCACCGCCGTTAAGAGAATATCCTCCCGGTTTGTCCCATGACTCAGACCAAGTCGAAGGTAAAGAGCGAGCCAAGTCAAAGATGACCTGTATGTCTGAAGAATCAGAACCAGTATGCTCTACTTCAAATTCTACACTTGAGGTCATACCAGGTGCAATTAGAACAGTATCAGGTTGTGATGAGGGAAGAGTAAGGTAAATGTCGTGTTCTACAAATACTAAACCTTGATGTTCAAATAGAACAGTATGGCCCTGAATATCCTGTATTTCCAAAAATACATCATAGTCGCCAGAATCTATACCTGATGAGTAAGTATAGGTATAATTTCCAACCAATCCATCGTTATCTAGTGTCAAATCATCGTCTTCAAACTCTTTATTGAAAACCGTGGTCGCCCCAGAATTAGTACTCATTATCAAGTTCACTGTTTCAATATCATCTCGACCAAAAGAGTCCTTGATTTGAACTGTAAATTGCATGGTCCTGAACTCGCTTCGATGATTTGGAGCCCATTCTAAGACTTCTGTATCGGTCCAACCAGAGCCAGTCATGTGAACCTTAACTGCGGACTGAGAAAGAGCATTGGCTTTTATTTCAATCTTGGAGAAGCTATTGGTAGAATCGATATCGCCAAATTGCATTTCCACATCACAATCTCCGTCTCCTCCACCTATTCCCCCAGAACCTTGACAGCCATCGATGGAGGCATCGACTTCCAACGTGAGCCTCTTGCCATTTTCCACAAGGAAACCACTTGATGGGATTTCCATGTTAATTACGTTAACAGAAAAACTGCAAGAATTGCCCCCAAATGGATTACTACTGGTACACGGGTCTTCGAGAGTTATTATTTCATCAGCCTGTACTTGAGTACCGGACCGGAGAACAAAGGTTATGTCTGCTGACGCTCCATCATTGCCGGTGAATTTTAGATACACACTAATTTCAATCGTAGGAGTTGAACCTTCTCCGTAAATCTGTATATCACTAATCATTTCATCTGTACGGAACTCTAGGGTTGACAAAATACTCTCTTCCTCAGATGAACCTTCAGGCTCCATTGTAGAAATTGAACCATCTCCACCAGACTCGGTTGTAGGTGCTCCGATGTACAAGTCATAAGACTCGTTAGAAGAGCCTGCTAAGAAAATATTATTATCGTTTTCAAGGATACTTTTGGAACTAGAATTAATGCTATCAATTGGCATCATAGACCCCAAAAATAGAGCTACGATAATAACTGGAATTAAGCGACCCGACAGAGTAGTTTTGCTCACGCTCATCTTGTTCACATATTGGGCTGATACTAATCGGGTTAAACCGTTTTGGGTTGATGTTTCAAAAAAACGGCAAAAATAACGTCCAATCCAATAGCGAAAATGTAACGCATAGAGTGATTCTAATTCTTAGAGTTTGGATTATCTTTATTGTTAATTCTAGATTCTTTAACTCTGGCTCCAAAAATTCCATTGAATAATATCCTCGCTAAAATATTTAGAAATAAAACAAACCCAAGAAACATCATAATAAGTTTCAGTATATCATCCATGACAACCAATTCCTCTCATAACTCTTCAAGGCCAAACCACCAATTATAATATTTCCATAATACGATAAAACCACCATTGATTAAAGTTCCAAACAGTATAATATAGACTGTAGTCAATTCTTGAAATGTCAATATTAATCCGAGATTACCCAATACAAGGAACACAACACACAATATCCTAATCGTCCTTAATGAGGCTATTTCGTCTATTAAACCAAGCACCGGAATCCAACTACCCATAATAATCCGGTTCAACTATTTTGACGCTAATTATCAAATTATCGTAACTATGAGTGGTAAATCGTAAACTAATCATGGATTATAGTTTGGTGCGAGAGTGGGACTTATGCCCACTTTTTTAACTCAATTCTAAGGCTTGGCAAATTACCGTGCTTTGGTAAAGTTTTGTTAATCTAATTTATCAAAAACATATGTGATATTGGTTAGCAGAGAATACTTCCACAATTCTTGTCCGTTAGTGCCGTCGTCGGCTTGAAAGTAGATTTATTCGTAATTATCAAAACAAAAGGTAGGCACTAAAGGGCCAATAGAGATCTACAGTTCGTTTAGAACATAGCAATGGGCTCAAAAGAAACACACAGACTTATACATAAAAACTTTAATCCGAATTAGATTCAAAATAAACTGTATCTATTATCAACAGGAAGTGGAGAGATTAGGATTTCAGAGAGAATAAAGTTAGCAAATAAGAGAGAAATTTTCAAACGAATATCAGTAACTATGATATTTGTTACATTCATTCTAGTTGTAGCCCTTAGTCGTGGCGAGACTTACAGTGTTTCGGGAACTGATTACAACGAAAATGTAGACCCTGAGTTCCCCGACAATACGTCAAAAGAAGGAATTGATAATATTCTTTACGATACAAATGGAGATATAAACATCATACTGACAATCATACTCTGGATTGTTCTCACCTTAACAATCTCTTTTTTTGCTATAAAAGAGATAATCTCAGAACATGCTCTATCTGGAAAGTGCATAGCCAAAAAGAAGGATGGAGAAGGGTATTGCTCCAGGGAACAATTACCTGGTGAATTATATTGTAAGCAACACCTCGAAAAGAATAGATTTCGGGAAAAAAAACAAGGTTAGTACAATTTCTTTAATCGGCTACGCTTTCTACCACTGAACGCATGGCCTTCTTCCGCTCGTATGTGAATCAAAGGGTACCGTCCATGTTATCCATGTTAGTTTTCATGCTTTGCGTATTTCCAGATTCTGGAGAAGTCGCGTTAAACCAAATACTCATTTCATGAGCGCTATCCCATAATCCAATTCGAGCGGAAATGATAGTATTATTTTCGATGAGTAATACATGAGGTATTGAGGTGATTGACAAATTTTCTGACAACGGTGGGGCGTGTAAAAAGGGACGATTAATTGAGCGATTCAATTCATCTTCCATCTTAAGATGCCATTTAGTCATATTCGAGCTGTCCTCACTTTCATGCTTATTCATAACAAGTAAATGATTAGGCATAATAGATTCATCAAGTGCCTCGATTGTTGGCTTACAATGAGTACACCAAGATGCTGAAAAGTAGGCAACCCAACGCCCACTTTCATTTGCAGAAGATTCATTCCAATGTGTTCCGTTTTGGTCAATAAGATCAAAACTTGGCAAAGTACAACCAACATACCACTCGGGAATATTACCCTCGGTGCAGATTGTATTTTCTTGACCACTCATTTCTTTTTCAGACCCGATACAACCTGATAGACTGCCTACAAGGAACAACACAACGAGCAAATATGAAATTATTTTATCCATTCTAAACCACTCTTCTCAATACTTTGTCATAATGACCGACTGTATCAACCTATTGTACAATATTTCCTTTTTTGGAAGGTTGCGTCTGTGTCTATATTTCTAATTAATGCTTGGGTACCCTTTAATTTACAAAAACTAACGGATTCCGGTAAATTTTACTCAAAAAAACAATTCGACAATTTAGTTAAATTATTAACTGATTTTCAACTTTCACTCAAGCATAACACGGTCTTAGTGATGCTTTGAGAGAGTGGTGCAGGGAGTGGGATACGAACCCACGAACCCATATGGGACCGGATCTTAAGCCCGGCGCCTTTGACCACCTCAGCCATCCCTGCAAAGAGGCCGTCGAAGCGACATCACTTGAATTAAACGCATGAATTATTGATTCAAACTCCATCCGCCATCAACGTTGATAACTTGCCCAGAAATATGAGGTGAATTGAATAAAAATAGCACTGCTTTAGCGATATTAGAAGGGTGCCCTGAACGACCAAGAGGTATTTCTTCAATTATCTTGGCGAAGTGTTCAACCTCCCAGTCTGCGGATATTATAGCCCCTGGAGCAATGCAATTAACTCTGACATCAGGATGGAAATCCCCTGCAAAATTAATCATCAACTGACGCAATCCAGCCTTACTTGCCGTGTAGTGAGAAAGTCCTTTCCAAGCCCGCCCCAGTGATGTATCGACCATGCCAATTACACACCCATTTTTTGCCCTAAGAGAATCGAGTAATCCTAGCGTCAAATTAAATGGTGTTTCAACATGAAGTTTCATATTTTTTTGTAGGTCTTTGATAGAAACTTCATCGACATCTATCGAACTATAGATTGAAGCATTATGTATGAGCCCCGATATACCACCAGATTCTTTTACCGCCTGATGCTCTAAAACTTCTGAAATAAGTCTATTCACTTCATGGTCATTTAGTAAATTAGCTTGTAGAACATCTCCCGGCGCCTTAACGCCAAATTTATTCGAATAATTAGATAGAATATTATTTGCATCTTCCACCGATGAATTGACATGAATTAGAACATAGTAACCCATTTCCATGAGTTCTTTGGACACTTCAGCGCCGATTCTTTTTCCTGCACCTGTGATTAGTACAACCGGCTTCGACATATACTTTCCAGTAGCATTTGATTCAATAATTCTCGTATTGATTCGGGCTACAAACATTCGTTTAACTGAAATTTAAAAATTTGGACTCAAGCACATCTTTTTGATAGGCAACTCATAGGATTGAGCAAGGAGGACTATGTATGAGTGGCAAACAACTTCCAATGGCAGGAAATAAAGCCGACTCTAAGAAGAGAAAGCGCCTGCCTTCTTGGTTCAAAACCACATTGCCCAGCGGCTCTCAGCAAGAAATTTTCAATGAGACCAAAGCAGCGGTCAAGAATAACAAACTTCACACTGTATGTGAAGAGGCTCGCTGCCCGAACATACATGATTGCTGGTCTAGTGGCGATGCTACATTCATGATTGCTGGACAAGAATGTACACGTGGATGTAGATTTTGTGCGGTCGGATCTATCAAAACACCCCCTCCTTTAGATGTACAAGAACCAGAAAATCTAGCTGATGCTGTAGAATCAATGAATCTTAGACATGTTGTAATCACTGTAGTAAATAGAGATGACCTTGAAGATAGTGGTTCTTCACATTACAAAAAATGTATCGAAGCAGTCCACAAGCGGCAACCTGACTTGACTCTCGAACTTTTATGTTCAGACCTTGCAGGAGATGTTGGAGACTTAGAAAATCTACTAATCGATAGCCCGCTCTCGGTTTTTGCTCATAATGTCGAATGTGTTCCACGCCTCGACCGAACTGTTAGAGACCACAGGGCTTCATTCTCTCAATCATTAAAGATCCTTGAACAAGCTAAGAAAATACGACCCGATATAATCACTAAAACTTCCTTGATGGTTGGAGTTGGGGAAACTGATGAAGAAATTATTGAAGCAATGAAAATAATCCGTAGCGCTGATGTAGATTTGCTAACTATAGGGCAATACCTAGCCCCGTCTAGCAAACACCTTGCAATCGACCGATTCCCGGAACCCGAACTATATGACCAGTGGGCAGAAATCGCAATCGAATTAGGTTTCCTAGGTGTCGCCAGTGGGCCATTCGTGCGTTCTTCTTTCAAGGCAGGACTTTTACTGAGGAAACTAAAAGACCCTGAAAATGATGAAAATATGCCAGGAGCACATGTTTTGATTTCTGAAGATTTAAACTTTGACCGGCATCACTTAAGGTATCAACGAACTGAGGTGAAACAATGACGGAACGTAAGACCATTGCAACTACACCCTATACAATCGGTGTTGCGCCATTTAGACCAGGAGACGAGTCTAGTTTTGGAGGTACTTTCGCAGAAAAACCTGGAGACTTGAATCGACCAGACCCGGCAAAATGTGACTCTAGAGATACTGTCAAACATGCATCTGGACTTATCAGAGTCATGGATGATGATAACAAAGCAAAGGGTGATTGGGACCCTGGACTTGATGCTGAAAGTATGATTCAAGGGCTAGAATATATGATGAGACTTCGAATATTCGATGACCGAATGTTAAAGATGCAGAGAACCGGTAAATTATCATTCTATATGCAATCTTTTGGCGAAGAAGCAATTGCTATTGCGCAAACTATGGCTCTTGAAACTCAGGACTGGATATTCCCTTCATATAGACAACCCGGAGCACAATTTGTCCGAGGTAGAGACATGGTCAGTATGATTTGCCATTGTATAGGTAATACCGAAGATAATGTCAAAGGTCGACAAATGCCTGTCCATTACACATGGAAAGAAGGTAGATTCATTTCAATTTCATCCCCAGTAGGAACTCAATTCTCTCAAGCGGTTGGAGTGGCAATGGCCAGTGCTTACAAAGGACTTGATGAAGTTTGTATCTCTTGGTTAGGCGATGGTACTTCTGCACAAGGAGATTACCATTATGCCCTTAATTTTGCATCTACCTTTAAGCCCCCTGTAATTCTGAATGTTGTCAATAATCAATGGGCAATTTCTACTCACAAGAACTTAGCCACTGGAGGCCGTACTTTTGCAGAACGAGGATTAGCCTATGACATTCCTTCTCTTAGAGTGGATGGTAATGATTTCTTGGCTCTCTACAGTGTAACGAAGTGGGCTAGAGAGCGTGCTGGTGCTGGACTTGGACCAACACATATTGAAGTTTACACTTACAGAGCAGGTGGACACTCATCTTCTGACGACCCTTCTGCTTACAGACCTGAAAAAGAGTTCGAATGTTGGCCTGGTGGAGACCCTGTTGAAAGATTGAAACTCCACCTCATCGAGACAAAGATTTGGGATGAAAAGAAGCACTCTGCTCTGGAAAAGAAGATTGATGATGAAGTCATGACTGCTTACAAGGAAGCATGTGAGTTTGGCGACTTAGCAAGTGGACCATACCCTCCTGCATCTACTATTTTTACTGAAGTCTATGAAACAGTTCCTTGGCATGTCCAGGAACAACGTGAGGAACTTGGTAAGTGAGGTGTTATTATGACAAAAATGAATATGATAGCCGCACTAAATTCTGCACTGGAGCATCAATTGCAGAGAGATGAAAATGTTGTGATCTTTGGAGAAGATGTGGGATACTTCGGTGGAGTATTCCGTGTAACTGCCAAATTACAAGAAAAATTTGGAGCCCACAGAGTGTTCGACTCTCCTTTGGCAGAAGGTGGAATTGCTGCAATCGCAATGGGAATGGGCCTAAATGGCCTGAGACCAGTTGCTGAAATTCAGTTTGCCGACTACATATTCCCAGCCTATGACCAAATTGTCAATGAGATCGCTAAAGTTCGTCACCGCTCTGGTGGAGAATTCACTGCTCCCCTGACATTTAGAACACCTGCTGGCGGTGGAATAAAGGGTGGACACCATCACTCGCAGTCACCTGAAGCACAATTCACTCATACACCTGGGTTGAAAGTTGTTTATTGTTCCAACCCATATAATGCAAAAGGATTACTAACATCTGCAATCGAATGCAACGACCCAGTTATCTTCTTTGAACCTAAGAGATGTTACAGAGGTCCGTTTTATGGGGACCCACACAATGTTCCTACATGGAATGGTCATCCTGATGGCGAAGTTCCAGAAGAATACTATTCCGTACCTCTTGAACAAGCACGCATAGTGAAAGAAGGCTCCGCCTGTACTGTCATTGCGTGGGGTGCAATGGTGCATGTAAGTGAACAGGCAATCAAGGATTCAGGAATTGACTGTGAACTAATAGACCTACAGACGCTAGTTCCTTGGGATCGAGATACTGTTGTTAATTCAGTTAAGAAAACGGGGCGCTGCGTCATTGTTCATGAAGCACCCAAGACCAGCGGATTTGGCGCTGAAATGAGCGCATCAATTCAAGAAAGGTGTTTCTATAATCTAGAAGCGCCAATCATACGTGTGACAGGATGGGATACTCCATTCCCTCACACCACAGAATGGGATTATCTGCCAAGTCCCGCAAGAATTGCAGAAGCGATAAAGAAAACACAGGAGGAATAATTATGGGAATATTTGCGTTTAAGTTACCAGACATAGGAGAAGGAGTAGTAGAAGGAGAAGTTGTAGAATGGATGGTTGCCGTAGGCGACTCAGTCAAAGAAGACGATCCGATTTTGTCAGTGATGACAGATAAAGCAACTGTGGAAATACCTTCACCTGTTGATGGAAAAGTCACTAAGGTGATCGGCGAAGCAGGAGATATTCTTCCTGTCGGAGTAGTATGTATCGAATTCGAAGTGGATGGTGATGGAAATGCATCAGCCTCTAGTGATGAGCCGGCAAAGGAAAAGGTAGAGAAAAAAGCCCCTGAAGCGAAAAAAGAAGTCGCTCCAGAGCCTGCTCCTACCCCAGCGCCTGTTGCAGAATCAAAGCCAGCACCTCAACCAGTAGCAAGAGCTGCAGGAACCAAGGCATTGGCAAGTCCAGCAGTAAGACAAAGAGCCCGTGAAGCAAATATCAATCTCGAACATGTTGCTGGCTCAGGACCTGCAGGAAGAGTTAGTCATGCAGATTTGGATAAGCATATTTCTGGAGGAGCAAGCGGTGCAAGTTCTTGGTCACCAGTTGGTGCATCAGCAAAAACTGAACTTAACGGAACTGAAGAAATCAAAGTTATCGGCCTAAGAAGAAAGATTGCTGATAGTATGATGGCATCCTACAGTTCTATTGCTCACTTCTCTTATTTTGAAGAAGTCGACATCACCGCTCTTGAAGAATTAAGACAACACTTGAACGCAACACGTCCTGAAGGCGCTCCAAAGTTGACATATCTACCATTCATTATGCAAGCATTGGTAAAAGCACTTAGAGAAAGTCCTGAGTGTAACGCTCTTTATGACGATGAAGCAAATGTAGTCACAAGACACCAAGCAATAAATCTCGGAATTGCGACTCAAACTGATAGAGGACTATATGTCCCTGTTGTCAAGCATGTTGAAGCAATGGACATCTGGCAGGGTGCAAGTGAAATGGTAAGAGTCACTTCAGCAACCCGAGATGGAAAAGCATCCGCTGCTGACCTCTCTGGTTCTACTTTCACAATTACGAGCCTTGGAAGACTTGGCGGATTAGGCGCTACACCGATCATCAACAAACCAGAAGTTGGAATCCTTGGAGTACACAATGCCAAAGAAAGGGCTGTTGTTAGAAATGGGCAAGTAGTAATTCGAAGAATGATGAATTTATCTTCTTCATGGGACCATCGAGTCGTTGACGGTCACGATGGTGCAACTCTTGTTCAAAGAGTCAAGACCTACTTGGAAAATCCTGCTACTATATTCATGTGAAGGTGATAAAATGGAAACTAAGAAATGTCAAGTTTTGGTAATTGGTGCTGGCCCTGGAGGATATGTCTCTGCAATACGTGCTGGGCAATTGGGCCTATCTACGATTATTGTTGAAGGCGAAAAAGCCGGTGGAACATGTTTGATTCGAGGGTGTATTCCTTCCAAAGCATTAATTCATGCCGCACATAGATTTCATGACCTAGCAAAACACTCGAAAGAAGCAGGCCATATGGGTATTTCAATCCCCGGACCTGCTGAATTAAATATGGCTAATATGATATCATGGAAAGAAGGAATTGTCAACAGACTTAACGGTGGAGTTGAACACTTGCTCAAGGCCGCTGGCGCTGAACTAATCAACGGATGGGCTGAATTTCAAGATGCTAAAACTGTTAAAATTGGTAAAGGTAAAGATGCTATTATCGTTCAAGCAGAACACGTCATTTTAGCCAATGGGTCAGTTCCAATTGAACTGCCATTCATGCCTTTTTCGGAAAATGTAATCTCTTCTAGAGAGGCTCTTAACTTGCAAGAATTACCAGAACATGTAGTGGTAGTCGGTGGCGGATACATTGGACTGGAACTTGGAATAACCTACAAAATGCTAGGTTCCAATGTGACAATAGTTGAAGCAATGGACTCAGTATTGCCGATTTTTGACAAGGAGCTCAGAAGACCCCTAGAAATTTTCATTAAGAAAAATAAAATTAAAGTTCATACCGGTGTTTTCGCAAAAGGTACCGAAGACATGAAAGATGGAAAGGTAAAATTGTTTTATGTCGATAAAAATGCAAAAGATGATGCTAAGTTTGAAGAGATTATAGCAGATAAGGTACTGGTGACTGTTGGAAGAAAACCAAATAGTCAATCATTGGAACCAACAGGAGTTGCACTCGATGAAAGAGGATTTGTCAAAGTTAATGATCGCTGTGAGACAAACATGAAAGGCGTTTATGCTATTGGTGATGTATGTGATTCAGGTGAGATGCTTGCTCACGTCGCATCGTTCCAAGGAGAAATGGTTGCTGAAATCATTTCTGGAAAGAAGAGAGCATACGACCCTGTAGCAGTTCCTGCAATCGTTTTCACAGAGCCAGAAATCGTCAGTGTTGGACTCTCTCCAGAGCAAGCCAAGGAGGCTGGACATCCAGTAATCGTTGGTAAATTCCCACTCGGTGCCAATGGTCGTGCTCTGACACAAGAGGCAGAGAAATCTGCAGGCTTTGTTAGAGTATGTGCAAGAGAAGATGACCATCGTATTCTCGGTATTCAAGCAGTTGGAACACATATTAGTGAATTAGTTGGTGAATGGACATTGGCTTTGGAGATGGGTGCTTTACTAGAAGATATTGCTGGAACAATTCATGCTCATCCAACTATGACTGAGATGACTCATGAAGCAGTACTAGCAACCCTTGGTCACGCTATTCACTCTTCGTGAAAGTAATCGGCTATAACTATAATAATAAGTATGAACTGTCGAGTTCATGGATTATGATTCGATGACTCTGCTGGACCTAAAGAAAGTCTGTAAATCTCGTGGTCTAAAAATTTCTGGAAAGAAAGATGATGTCATCATTCGATTGATGGAAAACGATGAGCAAAGTGGACAATCCGTTTGGCAAAATCAGCAGACTATGCAGCCATCTGGCGTTGGAGTAATGCCACAACAACAAGTTATTCCACAATCTTATTTGAATCAAAATGTTCAACGTTTATACATCAATAACAAAAACAGTACAGTAGATGGAATCGGCTGGATTGTAATAATTTATGGAGCCTTTAGAATGCTTATGGCATTTACATTCTCATTAATCGGAATTGGACAACTAGGAGCAGTTGTAGCACCTATTGCGTTTATACTAGCCTTCGCATTCATATTCGGTGGAATTCTTATGACCAATGAATACCTGAATGGAGTGTACTTCACATTAATTACATTCCTTGTATCTGGTTTACTTAGTATTGTTTTCGCTGGAGGAGAATGGAACCCACTTTCAATTTCACTAGCTGATGACGGTTCGATGACAATTTTCTCTATAATGTGTACAACCTTTGGGATGGGCTTGGTTGCATTACCTCTACTAATGTCATTTGATGATTTAAAGAAAGGATGGCCGCCAGCAATTGAGCGGATCCTTAACAGCAGAGGCAGCAGTGGTTCTGATAAAAGAAAGGTTGATTGTTCATCTTGCGGTAAATCGTTGCAAATACCAAGTGACTATTCTGGTAAGATCAGTTGTCCGCATTGTCAAGCAAAAATGGAAATTTGAAAATTTGACTGTGTCAAATTTCGATAATGCTTTACCATTACCTGCTTACTTAGAAATTATGAACTATTCATGAGCCACAGCTTAGACAGTCATCAGGAGTGTCTAGGCTACAAGCAATTGCTTCTAGGCTGGTCAATTCTGCTCTATCTGCTAAACCGGAAACAGTTTGATCCTCGGCTTTCTTTGCTTCGACTGTGAATTGAATCGCATCAGCAGCAGCCTTTGTTCTTAGATAATACATTCCAGTTTTCAGACCTTTCTTCCAACCATAGAAGTGCATCGAAGTAACCTTTGCAGCATTAGCATCTGTCATATGAATATTCATTGATTGACTTTGGTCGACGTATGCTCCTCTATCAGCAGCCATATCGATGACATGCTTTTGTTTGATTTCCCATGTAGTCTTGTACAATTCTTTGATGTTATCTGGAATTCCTTCGATGTTTTGAATCGAACCCTTATGACGCAGGATTTCGTCTTTCATTTCCAAACTCCAAATTCCTAGTTTAATCAAATCCTTAATCAAATGTCTATTGGGTACAATAAATTCCCCAGACAGAGTTCTTCTAACATATAGATTAGAGGTGAATGCTTCAAAACACTCATTATTGCCTAGAATCTGAGATGTTGAAGCAGTTGGCATAGGCGCTAACAATAAAGAATTCCTCATACCATTATCGATAATCTCGGATTTCAAAGAATCCCAGTCCCATCGACCGCTGTGCTCGTTCATGTTCCACAAGTCAAACTGTAGAAGTCCTTCACTCGCAGGAGAACCTTCGAATGTTGAGTAAGCCCCTTCAACGATTGCTGCATCCTTGGATGCTGTACATGAAGCGAAGTAAATGGTTTCAAAAATTTCCTTGTTCAGTGTCTTAGCCTCAGGACTTTCGAATGAAATTCCAAGCATTGCAAATGTATCCGCTAGACCTTGTACTCCAAGACCAATTGGTCGGTGACGCATATTAGAATTTCTTGCCTCTTCAACTGGATAATAGTTCACATCAATGACTCTATTCAAATTCCCAGTTGCATGGTATGTCACATCATAGAGAAGTTGATGGTCAAATTCTCCTTTTTCCTCATTGACAAACTTAGGAAGCGCAATAGATGCTAAGTTACAAACCGCTACTTCGTCTTTAGCAGTATATTCCATAATCTCTGTACATAGGTTTGAGGAACGAATTGTACCTAGATTCTTTTGGTTTGACTTTGTGTTAGCAGCATCCTTGTAAAGCATGTAAGGAGTACCTGTCTCGATTTGAGATTCAACGATTTTATCCCAAACTGTTCTTGCCGGAATTGTTTCTCTAGCTAATCCTTGAGATTCGTATGATTCATACAATTTCTTGAAATCTTCGCCATAGGCATCTTGGAGTCCTGGGCATTCATTAGGACAAAAGAATGACCAATCAGCATTTTGTTCTACTCTTTCCATAAATAGGTCAGGAGTCCAAAGAGCGTAAAACAAATCTCTTGCACGAAGTTCTTCTTTTCCGTGATTCTTTCTCAAATCTAGGAACGCCAGAATATCAGGGTGCCACGGTTCGAGATAGATCGCAATTGAACCCTTTCTCTTGCCACCGCCTTGGTCAACATATCTTGCTGTATCATTGAATACACGAAGCATTGGAACAATACCATTACTCTCTCCATTTGTACCTTTGATGTAAGAACCCTTGGAACGAATATGATGAATCGATAATCCAATACCGCCTGCTGACTTAGAAATCAAAGCACATTGCTTCAAAGTGTCATAAATTCCAACCAATGAATCATCTTGCATTGTCAAAAGGAAACATGATGACATCTGCGGCGTTGGAGTCCCTGAGTTAAACAAAGTTGGAGTTGCATGTGTGAAATAGCCTTGACTCATCAAATCATAAGTTTCCAAAGCCTTCTCAATATTTCCGTGGTGAATTCCAACCGATACACGCATCAACATGTGCTGTGGCCGCTCAGCAACCTCGCCATGCAACTTCAGAAGGTATGAACGTTCTAGAGTTTTGAAGCCAAAGTAGTCATAATTATAATCTCGATTATAATCGATATGATTGTTTAATTTATCGGCATTTGCCATAATAATATCAAAAACCTCTTCGGAAATCAATGGAGCATGTTTCTTGGATTCTGGGTCAATATAATCTCTAAGATCTGTAATCACATCTGTAAACAAACTTTTTGTTGAACGATGTAGGTCATCTACACAAATTCTTGCAGCTAATCTACTGTAATCAGGGTGATGGGATGCAAGAGATGCTGCTGTTTCTGCTGCTAATTGATCTAGTTCACGTGTTGAAACACCATCATACAACCCTTCGATTGTAAGTTTGGTCAAATGCGCAGGGTCTATCCAATTTGGGTCTAGACCATCGGTCAGACCTGACAATTTTTCAAGAATAGCATCGAATCGAACATCCTCTTTTTCTCCTTTTCTGTTTACTACTTGCATTGTCATTTTTGTCATCTCCATTGTGTTCTTGAATTGCGCAGTATTCCCCTTCCATCGCGTACGGTTCAAAAGTCTTCGTCTACAGAAAAGCGTTGTTGTACGCTTCCGAGTGTTGCTCCATCCTTGACGCCAGACTTCTGATATTCGCCAACTCTCTTCTCAAAGAAATTAGTCTTTCCTTGCATTGAAATCATTTCCATCCACGGGAATGGATTTGTCACATCATATAATTTTGAAGCTCCAAGTGATACTAACAATCGGTCTGCTACAAACTCAATATATTGCCTCATAAGACCTGCGTTCATACCTATCAACTCAACAGGTAAAGCACTCGTTACAAACTCAGATTCAATTTCCACTGCTTCCGAGATAATTCTGTGAATGATATTTTCTCCTGCACCACGAATCAATTGATTGTGTAGTAGGCAAGCGAAGTCACAGTGAAGTCCTTCATCTCTTGAGATTAATTCATTAGAAAAGGTCAGGCCTGGCATTAATCCTCTCTTCTTCAACCAAAAGATGGCACAGAAGGAACCTGAGAAAAATATACCCTCTACTGCAGCAAATGCCACGAGCCTTTGAGCAAAAGTCCCCTTCTTCCTCGATAACCACTTGAGTGCCCATGAACCTTTCTTCTTGACAGAAGGAACTGTTTCAAGAGCATTGAAAAGGTGGTCTTTCTCTGCCGGATCGGTGATATATGTATCAATAAGTAGAGAATACGTCTCAGCGTGAATGTTTTCCATCATAATCTGGAATCCATAGAAACATCTTGCTTCAGGCCATTGGACCTCATCAGCAAAGTTGGTTACCAAATTTTCGTTGACAATGCCATCACTGGCAGCAAAGAATGCTAAAACATGCTTCAAGAAGTGTCTTTCATTGTCATTGAGTTTCTTCCAATCTTTAGCATCTTCAGCCAAGTCTATCTCTTCTGCAGTCCAAAATGATGCTGCATGTAATTTGTACATTTCCCAAATCTCATTATGCTGAATAGGGAATAGAACGAACCGACTCATGTTCTCTTGAAGCATAGGTTCAATGTGTTCCATTGACAAATCTATCTCACTTTCATCCGACCCTTTTAAACTATGTTCAATTACCATTTGTCTTCACCTCACTTCTCCAATCGCGCCGGAGTTTCTTCTCGTTCGATAGGGTGTATAATGATACCCCCCTTCGCTCCTTAGGAAACGCAGGTTTTCGGGTGTTTATCAAGGATTGGAAAATGCAAGCATGCTAGCGAAAAACACCCTATTATAACAGGTGTCGAGATAACATCGAAACTCAAATAATACTCCTTTGTTTCCACTGCGTACAAGTAAGTAAATTCATACATTAGATAATAGTCAATAACCTCGTACATTTACCACTGATTATGAGAACTTCTCTAACAGTAGAATTTGCTAAACTTTCGGATAATGCCAAACTTCCAACTCAAGGCTCACCACAAGCGGCGGGTTGGGATCTTTACGCACTGGAAGAGACCAAAATTGAAAGAAGGAAAAGTTCGATGATAAAAACTGGATTAGCAGTGGCCATACCAGAAGGATGGGAAGGACAAATCAGATGCCGCTCATCTCTAGGCAAGAAAGGCATGATTATGCCAAATGGAATTGGAACAATCGATTCTGATTATCGAGGCGAACTCATGGTACTAGCGACATGGATTGGCGAAGAAGATTTCTTTGTTGTCCAGGAAGGCGAGAGAATTGCCCAGTTACTATTCGCACCAGTCCCTATAGTAACTATAGTAGAAACCGATTATGAAAACTTAGGAGACACTGACAGAGGAAAGGGTGGATTTGGGTCTTCGGGGAAATTTTGAAAACTTACAAGAGTATTAAATACAATCCGCGACAAATATATGTTTAGGGGCTAGAGTATGAAAATCGGGTCGGTGAATGGGCAAGTTTTGATCGCCATATTCACAATAGTGATAATATTCTTCTTTTGGTCAGGAGGCTCCAAAAAATCTCGACGAGTCACCACTACTACAGTAGTACATCAAAGATATTATTCCAATCCCCCTAGAAATCCACTTAATAGACCTCCTGGTTTTATTTCGATGTTCGTTGTTTGTGCTGCAATCTGTTTCCTAATAATTTCCAGCACTATCGCTCTTAGCGAGTGGGATGATGCGGTAAAAAAACATAATCATGATGCTAAAGAGTGTAAGCATAATGACCACAACTGTACTAATTACTTCGAGGAGTTCTTGACTACTGATGCCGATATGGGATTTGAAGTTGGTAATGAATTACCAATCTCATTATCCCCAAACGGACCATATTACTGGATTGGTTTTCTAGCCGGCTCAGTTCTGATGATAATTGGAATATATAGTGCTGAAAATCGAAGGTATGGCCATAAGAAGCAGCTTAAAGAGGCCGAAAAAAAATTGCGCCCTATGCTTAGAAGACTGGCATTAGACCCAAATGGAGTTGTTGAAGGTAGAATTAGATTACCCGATGCAATACAGGTATCCAAACCAACTAAGTTTAACGAAAAGTTGATCATACTTATCTACGCAATTTCTGCATTGATGTTGATTTTAACATTCCTCAGTATTGGTAGTTACTTCAATGAGTTATCTGGCGAGCCATATGGCCAAAACATGAATACAAAACATGATGCTCAAGTATTCCTATTACTATCATTACTATTTTTACACTCTACCGCATGTCAAAAGGTAGCCAAATACCTATTTGCCGAATATGAAGGAGAAGATGATTCACTTATACCAACTCAAGTCAGAAGGCAATCTATCAAGATAGAAGAAAATCGAGTTCGAGAACTTAGCACAGATCCCGCCACAGCCAGCGATGTACTAGAAGCATTATCCAAAGAAATGGAGGCTGCTAAAGCCGAGGCTGCATTGTTAAGACAAGAATTAGACGAGACAAGAAACAAAGTCAAAGGACTAGAGACTGAGCTTGTTGAGAAGACTACTGAACTCGAAAGTATACAGGAAATCACCAAGAGTATGGAAAAGATTGTCGAGGAAAACAAAGATGCTGGAGATAAGTCACTATCATTAAATGACTCAGTTATGGTTGGAGATAATTTATTCAACGGTGATAAAATCGATAAACAGATAATAAATGATCCTGAAGCAATCGCCAGAGCAGCAATAGAAGCTTACCGTGAAGGACAAAGAGAACGTAATAAAATTGATTTGGATTTTGATTGAGTGATGGTTTGATGTTTAATGGCCTTCTGGCCTGTTCATGACCGAGATTCGTAAAGTCAAAATAATGAATTTGGGGATAACGCCCTATGAGGATTCACTTGAGTTGATGAAGGAGTTGCAGGCAAAGAGAATCAATGATGAAATTATTGATACCTTGATATTTCTACAACATCCAGAAATAGTGACTGTCGGCCCAAGAGCGAGGAATGATGGAATCAAACCTCCTTCCAATTATCCCTCATTCCCTGTCGATAGAGGGGGGGGCCTCACTTGGCACGGACCAGGACAACTAGTAGCATATCCAATTTTCAAATGGAATCTAGGAGATGAGAATTCTGTTGCGCAAATAATATCGAAATTGGAGAGATGGGTAATTGGAACACTATTAGAATTAAAAATTGATTCATCTATTGACGAAAGAATGCAGGGCGTATGGGTAGATGGCAAAAAAATATCTAGTATTGGATTATCTTTTCTAAGATGGACATCGAGACATGGTTTAACAATTAATTATGACACTCCAGAATCCAGAGTTGAATTATTATCCGGTTGCGGGCTTGATGCACAGACTACGACATCGCTAAGTCGCTTAGGATATGATGTCACTTTTGAACAGTTGATGGAAAAACTAAGTTCGACTATGTTAGAATTTCTTAATCGAGAAACACAATAACCAATAAGTGCTAACTCTACGGACAGAACGAGATTTATGTCCGAAGATTACTGGCCTAGGTTCGAGGTCACAGAGGGAGATAAAGAAATTCCAACAATTGGATATCTAGATTGGTACGTACCTAGGCTAGAAGAAAATCGGCCTTACAATCTATCTCTTAGTGGAATGCAATATGAATGGGACATCGAGGAACTGATGAAAGACACGGTATATGACATCGCGAATCATCATATTGGAGCACTAGATGACCCCCGAATTAACGTTTCTAAAAGAGAAGGAGTTGGAGTCGAAAATGTAGTCATATGCCATGGTGCAACTCAAGCATTACACGTATCGGTATGCGCTGCAATGGCTATGAGTAATAAAAAAACTAACAACATCACCGTAGAGTCACCATGCTATGCACCAATTGTACAATCCCCCCAACTATTCAATCATCCAACAAGAAAAGTCACTAGAATTCCTGCAGATGATGGGCCTTGGCGTATCGATAAAGTAGAATGGCTAGCAGCTATCAAAGATTCTGCGATTCTAATGGTTACACCGATATTAAATCCATGTGGGTGGGACTATCATCCCGACGATAGAAATTGGATTGTGCAGACATGTAAAGATCATGAAGTGATAATAATAGCCGATGAAGTTTACATCGATAGTAAAAGAGAACACTCAACATATTCCCCATTCCACACTCTTGGAGAGCATTGTATTTCGGTGAATTCACTTACTAAAATTTACTCATTAGGTACGCTACGCTATGGTTGGCTAATATCATCAAAAGATATTTCTGAACAAGCCAGAAGAGCATTTTTCACACTCTCGGGAATGATGGGTAGCCCTACACTAAGAGTCGCTGATTCAATATTTCCAAATCTAGACTTGGCGATAAATAAGATGAATGAATTTCGTAACAAAAACTTACCACTACTAAGAGAAATGCTGAATAAAATGAATATTCCATGGAACGAACCGCCATATGGATTATTTGGAGCATTTAAATTGCCTTTAGAAATAGATGCGATGGAATTTGTCGACAATGAATGTAAACAATTTGGAGTTCTTGCAGTTCCAGGAATAATGTTCAGTGAAAAACTATCTAGTTGGCTAAGAGTTTCTTGGTCTATAGAGCCAAAGTTATTTTCTGATTCTTTGATTAACTTAGAAAAAGCACTACTTTTAGCCATTATTAAAAAAACAAGTCAATAAAAGCAAGTTCCCCAACCACCTAACATGGGCGAAGTTGTTGTTGCTATAACTGGAGCGTCAGGTGCCATATACGGTAAACGCTTGCTAGAGGTTCTAAATGAAATGAGTATAGCAACTAGACTAGTTGTTACAAAGTCTGGAGAAATTACACTACAACATGAATGTCAACTAACCAAAGAAGAACTAGTCAAAATGACAAATTCAACTCTAGAAGACCAATCAAATGTTGGAGGCAAATCAGCATCTGGTTCGTCAAAAATTGATGCAGTTGTAATTTGCCCTTGCTCTGGAACCACCATCGGAAAACTTGCTGCAGGAATCAGCGACAACCTTGTGACAAGGTCGGCAGTTGTTGCACTGAAGGAAAGAAGAAAACTGATAATAGTACCTAGAGAAGCCCCATATGCAACAATACATCTCGAGAATATGGCTAAACTTTCCTCAATGGATACCATAATAATTCCAGCATCGCCTGGATTTTACAATCACCCTAAATCAATCGACGATCTAGTGGACTTCATTATCGCTCGAATTCTAGACCACATCGGTTACGAGCACAATATTGGAAAACGCTGGACTGGAGAAGAAATAAACTGAGCAATTAACCGCCGATTTATTGAATGAAAACCTCTAGCGCTAACTGTCCGAGGTTTTGTTATGGATTATGATTCTATGCGTGTATCTGAGTTGAAGGAAGAACTGAGTAAATATAACGCTCCAGTAAGCGGTAATAAAAATGAGTTAATTGAACGACTAAATCAATTTAATCTAAAAGATGAAACCATCATAACCTTGGAAGATGACGACTTTATTGAAACAAACTCTACAGAAAGAAACTCCTTCATCGCCAGAATGAGAAGACCAGTCTATGGGCCATTAAATTTAGGAGCAATTTATGCAATTGTTGTTTCTCTATTAATGCTTACAACTGTTCTAATTATTCAGCCTTCATGGTTAGGTTTTGGAGAAGATTATGAATATGAGTTAATCGAATTTGACCAACAGCAAGTTAAAATATTTGCAGAAGAACTTGTAGCTTTAGGACATCCTGATTGGGAAGGTCGAATGAGTGGAACTACCGAGGAGTCAAATACCGCCCAATACATCAGTAATGAATTTGTTGAAATGGGATATGAAGCCGAAATAAACGAGTTCCAAGTCCCTATGCATCATGTCAATTCAGAACCAAGTTTCCGACTTTGCGTCCAAGGATTGGGAGGGTTCTCACCATGTGATGGACCTGCCGCAATCGGCTCTCAAGTGACTTCTTTCCAACATAGGATCGATTACGTGATTCAAGGATTCTCTGGGCAATCAGCCTACATGTTCAACGAAGATGTTCAAGTGACTGATTTGGGTAATGGAACTGATGAGGCATTATGGCAATCGGCTACTGGGACTATCGGATATGTTAGAGGAGACAGTTCTAAAGTAGGTAATACTGAATTGTATAGTAATGCTGCAATCAATGATCTTGCAGGACTAATCAGTGTAAATAAAAATTACAACTGTGGAAAGATCGAAGGAACTGATTGCGTACCTATTTTCAAAGGAACAAACTATGATTCATTGGTTGAAGCAAATGGAGGCAGTATACCTACTGAAATACCTTTCATATCGATGTCCAAAGATGCTGGTGACATATTCGAAGCATCTGTAATAAACGCTTCTGAACCAGCATCTATAGAGTTATCTATCGATGTCACAAACGACCAAGAAAGAACCATCTACGTACCTTGTGGCACAATCAAGGGGAAAACCTCAGAGGTTGTTATTGCTGGAGGGCATCATGATACGGTATACCACGGTCAAGGTGCCATTGACGATAGTTCTGGAGTTGCTAGTGTACTCGAGATGGCAAGACAAATGTCGTCAATAGTTAACGAAACTGGAACTCCTGAGCGAACTATAAAATTCTGCACCTGGGGTGGTGAAGAAGAAGGATTGTGGGGTAGTAGAGCATATGTCGAAGAAATGCAGAGTAGCCTAAGAGAGAACCTTAGACTATACATCAACTTTGATATGAACCATGTTGATGCTGATTTTGAAAATCGAGGCAACTCATTGACTCTATTCACCAATAACGCGGATGACTATGGACACATGCAAAGAATCACTGAACTCTACAAGGAAAAAAGAAGTGAGATTGCAGACAGATATGATATTCAATTCCAACTCTTAGATGGCGACTTAGGAGATGAAAACCAGATGCCATGTAATTCAGATCATTGTCCCTTTGTGTATGATTTAGGAGATAAAGATGGTCGAGCTGTTGTATGCTATGGTAGTGGAAGTTGGGAGTATCACACATATCTTGATACTATGGATAGATTCAATGAAGAATCATTAGCGGTTTCAACAACTATCTATGGGACATACATGCGATTACTCGCTTATGACCTCGATGTTTAATTGCGAGACTTTCAATAACTAAACCGGTTGGGTCAACACATGGTCGCTCCTAGTGCATGGGCATCTCATATTCTGGTCAATTCTAAATCAGAGGCAATGCAGATAAAAGAAAAGGTCAGCAAATTAAAAGATTTTCAAAAAATGGCTCGTAAAAAGAGTACTTGCCCATCAAGTCAAAAAGGTGGAGACCTGGGCTGGTTTCGCAAAGGTATGATGGTAAGAGAATTCGATGAAGCAGTTTGGGAACTCCCTATTGGTTCTACTTCTACACCCATTAAAACCCAATTTGGTTACCACTTAATTTGGGTTCATGAAAGAGATTCAGAGTGATATCATGTTCACCATCTCATTAGAAGATTATCGCGTCATGGCTAAGCATGGTGCATATGACTTTGAGCATCTAGAAGACCAGCCATTCATAGTCACAATAAAAGTCCAAATAACTGATGGAAAGGTAAACGAGGACTTGGACAAGACTGTAAATTATGCAGATTTACAATCTACTATCGATGATATCCTACTTGATTCTAAGCCGATTCGCCTTATGGAAACAATGGCAGAAAAAATGATCGACAGATTGAAATCAAATTCCCTTATCAAAAAAATATCGATTCGCATCGAAAAACCCAATGCACCACTACCGCACAAAGGTGGATTGGCCGTAGTTGAAGCCGAATGGACAAAATAGATGCGAGCATTCAAGCCCGATGACTAAATCGGTTCACTATGGTCGAAGAAGTTCAACGTGTATTCGTTCCATCGGTTACTGAAGAAGATGGAGGCACAATTGGCCTCGGTTGCTTTAGTAGTGAAAAGGTCGCTTGGGAAGTGCTACGAACATTCTTGAAAAGAAGTGAAGAGATGCTCCTGACTAGTTCTAGCGTAGTAGTATGGGATATTGACCGTATAGGCCAAGAAGCGATGACCGTTTTAGCGACGATGGATTGTAAGGATTGCCCTGTATGCTCGAGAAGAACGTTCTGGGTAGACCTGGAACATTTCAGTGCTTTATGTCATGGAAGCGCATGCTCTGCTTGGATTGAAGAGAATACTATTGACCCTGAAATAATCGACTGTGGCTGGCCCACAATACGTTTCTTGAAACAAACTAAGTCTATAGAAGAGGCAGTTAAGGAACTTTACAAACTTGGAGACAGACTCAAGGCAGCGGGTGTTACAGAGCAAGTTAGTGGTTCCGCTGAACAGATGATGAAAGATCACTTTCAGCAAAGTGAAGATTAGAGCATATTTAGAACAATAGGCCCTACAAAGCTGAACGCAAATAATCCCAAGAAGATAAACATCCATAGACGCATCTGCTTTTGATTTCTTTCATCTCTGTCGTTCTTACTAACGCATTCTGAACTTTTACAGACTCTTGGCTCTGCATTTAGCGGAATTGGTTTTTGACAAATTCGACAGTGTTTGTGTGCCTGATTCTTCGAACCGGAGAATACTTTTTCTGAAACTTTCGATATCTTATCTTTGACTTTTTTTGCATCTACCATATTCATACACTCCTGATTAATGTTCCATTGAATTCTTCACCATCTAACGCGCTATCCAACAGTGAAATATCTCTGCCATCCAATACTGCAATGTCTATAGAAGCATCCTTTGCCCAGCCAACCGCAACAGGGTCGACGACTGCTGATTGACCCGGCATGAGCGGCTCAGTACCTGTCACCTCTGCCAATTGGTCTATGGAAATATCAAACATAGGCTTAGCATCTTCATACTTTCTAGGATCTTTATCATAAACATAATCAACATTCGTTGCGATGACACAATTTCTAGCACCACAGTCTCTAGCCAATGCGATTGCGACTGCATCTGTAGTATGACCAGGAGTCGTCCCGCCCATCACTACAATAGCATGCTTGTCCATCAAACTTGATGCCTCAACGGTATTAGTTGGAATTATCGGCGATACATCACATCCAATGTCTAGAAATATTTGTTGAAGGACAGTGGCATTGAGCCTAGTAGCTGCTATTCCAACTTCGTCAAGTCTTGCCGAATCAGAGATTATATTCTTAGCTAGTTCGATACCTTCTCTCGCCGGTAGCCCACCGCCAACCACGATACCAAGTTTACGACCATTTCCTTCTAAATGGACTACCAATTGCCTCAACTGCCCAAGCCATTGACGCCTTTTTTCAGCCTCTTCAGGCCTTAGTAGGCTTCCACCTAGAGCAACAACATGAGTTTCTGTCATCATTCTTGCCTCAAACCTCAAGTCTTTGAGGCTATCCCTAAATTTACCATTGACATGCCTTTTTAATGATTTCAAACTATAATGGCATCATTGAATTGGGGCGAGAGTTGAAGACCTTTAGCGAATGCCCTGTGTATGGAGGAAGATGTATGAGTGATGATGCTGAGATTTCTACTCGTCGCCTACGTCTAAAAATGGCTCTCGAAGAACTTCGTGAGATGAAAGGTTTTGGAACTGAGTTAGTCACCATAATCATCCCTCCCGATAGACAGGTATCAGATGCCAGAGCAATGCTTCAAAATGAACATGGACAGGCTGCAAATATCAAGTCAAAGGGCACTAGAAAGAATGTCCAAGGAGCCATAGAATCAGCACTATCAACACTTAACGGACTCAAAAATGCTGGAGAAAATGGCATAGCGGTATTTGTTGGCTCAATAATAATCGGCAATAATAAATCTCGAATGGTCAATGTCGTTGTTGAAAATCCACCCCAACCGTTTATTTCCTTCCGATATCGATGTGATTCTAAATTTGAATTAACTCAATTAGAAGATATGCTTGTGGATAAGAAATCCTATGGCTTGTTCGTAATTGATAGAGCAGAAGCAGCATATGGAATTGCATCTGGAAAACGTATCCATGTACAAGAACACCTTGTCTCAAATATCATGGGTAAGCACCGACAAGGGGGTCAATCTGCACAACGTTTCGAACGTCTAATCGAAGAGGCAGCACACAATTTCTTCAAGAGAGCAAGTGAGCATGCTTGCAGTTATTGGTTGCCAAACCTAGAGAATATCCAAGCGATAATTATTGGAGGCCCAGGAGCAACTAAAGATTTCGTTGTTAAAAATGAATACTTCCATCACGAAATCGCCAAGAAAATTGCGAAAACCACATTTGACGTTGGCTATTCTAATGAAAGTGGAGTAAGAGAACTGGTCGATAATGCCGGTGGTTTGATGGGTGAAATCGAATTAGATGCAGAGCGGCAAATGATGAACCGTTTTCTTCAGGAGCTCATTAAAGCACATCCAAAAGCAACATATGGAGAAGTTATGATCAAGCAGGCACTCGACCAAGGAGCTGTAGACACACTTCTGATTTCCGAAGGACTAAGAAAGAATTCCTTAACTTTGAAGTGTAAGAAATGTTCTAATCAGTGGAAAGTATCAATCTCACGCTTAGAAGATATACCTGACTGCCCATCATGTAATGCAAGATCTGATGATATAAATGAAATAGAAAATATTTCATTGATTGATGAACTATCTGTAATGGCAGCAAAGAGTAATTCTTTGATTTCCTTTATTTCTATAGATACTGAAGAGGGCTCACAGTTGATTGAAGGATTTGGCGGATTAGCCGCCATTCTCAGGTACCCGATGATGTGATGTTATGAAGATTCTTAGAATGCATGTAGAGCCTGCTCTTGGCGCTGCCCTAGAATCGATGGGTATCGAGAACCCTAATTGGAAATCTATGCTTGCACAGTCAAGGGAACATTCACAAGGAGATTTGTCTTTACCATGCTTTCCTTTTGCCAAGCAATTGGGTAAAAGCCCTAACGATATCGCAGAGGGACTATCTCAATCGATTGAAGTTGGCGGAGCAATTGGCGAGATAAGTGCGACTGGAGGATATTTAAATTTCAAAGCTGGAGCGATATGGCTGGCCGAGCAGTTGCTTTCAGGCAAAGTTAGAATTGGAGATGCCTTTGGTAATAAGTCAGATACTGGAAGGCAAGTTCTAATTGAACACACATCAGCAAATCCAAACGGTCCATTTCATGTTGGAAGAGCTCGTAATGCAATACTTGGTGACACTTTGGTTAGACTTCACCGCCTACTAGGTAACGAAGTTCGGGCTGAATATTACGTTGATGACATGGGCAAGCAAGTTGGAGTGCTTGCTTGGGCATTGGATAATTTATCCGATAAAGATGTTGAAAGTATACTTGAAGACAAAGATACTGTTTCTACCAAGTGGGCTGACAAGGCAGACCATACAAGAGTCAGGTGGTACCAAGCGGCTCAGAAACTTCGTAAGGATGAAGTGAATAGTCAAAAGATGGAACAAGAAATTGGCAAATTAGTTCATGCTAGCGAGCATGGGGATGAATCAGTTCTACAACAGTTTCACAATTCTTTCCAACCTGTTTTAGATGGAATGCTAGAAACATTAGCGAGACTGGGAATTGAGTTTGATCAGTTCACGAAGGAATCTATGTT
>Ga0233444_10000662_pt1 | contig 43024 bp, 56 predicted proteins | sample SI_124_October20_6_FD_182792 | JGI IMG/M metagenome (GOLD analysis project Ga0233444, IMG submission 182792) | Seawater microbial communities from Saanich Inlet, British Columbia, Canada - SI_124_October2016_10_MG | ecosystem: Environmental > Aquatic > Marine > Inlet | place: Canada: British... | reverse complement strand
CAGAACGGTGACTGCACTAATCGGAGAGCAAGACTTTATCGGTAAGGCAATCACTATGATCGCAGTGGACTGGGACGTAGACGCAGACGCTTCAAGAGAAGCCATGGAAGCAGTCTCTAACACTATACTATCAAGAGCAACAATCTTAGCCGCAGGTGCGGTTTATGACACTGGTACGAAACAAGATTTCTTACTAGAAGGTGACTTCAGTACAACAAGTGGTGGTTCGAACACAATTAGTACGTTCAAATCATTAGACGGAACTGTTGAAGGAACACTTGCTCAAGTATTAGTAGAAGACATCATCAACCTAGGAACAGTAGACTCAATTAACTTTGGTTCAGGTACTGTTGCTGTAACAATTAAAACTACATTCAAATACGCATAATCGTATTGATTGTATATTAATTAGAACAGGAGCAAACAAATGCCAGCAACTAAAAATAACTTTAGTCACATCACTAACGTTGAACTAGAGGGAGTAGCAACATCTACTTTCACTGTGGACTTTATCAACTCAATGGCGTCTGAAACTAACGACTTGTCATCTGGATCTGCAACAGCAGGTTTAGAGGCGACAAGAGCAGTTATCGGATCGTACATCAACATCCTTTCAGAAGGACCGTTGGCTGATACAAACACACAGAAAACTTACACAGTTAGAACAGACTCTTTAGGTACTCTAATAAGTGCAGACACTTTACAGACAGCCATCAGAGCGTTGAACGGTGCAGGTTCAGTTACAGCAACTATCTCAAGTGCGACAGTAACAGCAACTGATGTAGCAATCTTAACTGCGGCGGCTGTATAATAATACAGACGTTAGGTAGTTTACCAAAAAGGGGCGGATCTTTAATTAGGTTCGCCCTTTTTTCATGACTTAAATATCGATATGCACGAGTACAGAATACACACCCTGGTGGACATAACCGACAACGGCAATCTCAAAAAGCAGTTCCCATTCACAACCACAGCAGGTAATCAGATACAAGACAAGCACTCACTGACCATCGCTAGGAATCAGAACAGCAACTTCTCAACACTGATACAACTACTGCAGATGAGGGGTAACATCACATGGGATCACACACCACAAAAAATGGAACTGCCTGACCTAGGCAATCACGCATTCGGATCCTACTACGAGGGCACACACACGACATGGCACTTTCAGTTCTTCACAGAGCAGTCAGGAGTTTATGGAGATTTTGTTGACCCAACGGCGAGCCTGGTGGAGGACTTTAGCCTCATACCTATTGTCGCCGACTGTATGAACACGGCACACCTGCCCATACACACTTTCGTCACAAAAGAAATGCAAGGCACAGACAGGCAGAAGATCATTGGTGCACTGGCCGGCGGGGTCATAAACACGTACTTTTCATACGCCGGTCCCATCGATAAATAACAGCATAGATTAGGCACAAACAAAAACTTAACAAGGCACAACCAGGCAATGCGACAGGCTCATTTACAGGCTCTATTAACGGAGGTACGAATCCTCAAAAGAGATTTAAGAAGATATATGAGTACAACAGAATTAGAGAAACAGAACCTAGAAGCACACGTGGACCTTTGTTCAGAGAGATACAAGGGATTACACGACAGACTGAGTGCGATCGAAATCAGACTGGCAAAGATGAACGAAGAAATGACAGTGGGTCACAAGTCTCAATCAAAAACAATCATAGCAACGGCGGGCACAGTGGTCGCAGGCTTACTATCAACAATGGTAGTGATCCTGATGAAGATGCCAGGCTAAACTTTACCAATACATGTTCATACAGATAGCACCTCGGGCCAAGGTCTACGTCACAGACACGGACGTTGAATTCATCCGGGCACACGCACTGGAATCGTTCAGGAGCGACCAACTGTCAATGGAGGACGCGGACAGGGCCAAGAGGTTGGCTGACAAGGCCGTCTTCGTCAGGAAGAAACTTGACACCCACATGCAATATGCTTTAAATAGGAAGATAAAGTTCGTTGCAAATGACAGGAAAAAATAAATCAGAACTGGTAAAACAGATAGAAGCCTATGGGCTGAAGTCTAAACTCGCGTCCCTGGCACAACGGGAACAGGCACGTCAACCGTTCCGACACCTGCCCAAGCAGTTCTCCAAGGGCATCCTGATCGGCAACATAGCGATCGTACCCAAGAAACACACCGGCACCAGATACGTGTACGTGATAGCGGACATGCTGGAAGCCAAAATCTTACACGAAGACATCAACCTCAAACAGACTGCCATACTTGTGGCACACTACCTAGCGGACGGCAAGAACGTGCCCTACAACATTTTGGACATTGACGCCAAACATGCCTCGCAACTGTTCGACATACAGAGTGCCAAACGCATAATAAGGGAGGCACAGAAGAACAAGGATGAACAGATGGAGGATGTTTATTGGGACAGACTGGATGTCGCTAACCGCCTAGCGGACGAGTGCAAGGCGAACATACAGCAGATCTTTAGTGACACGTTCGGAGCATAGATAATAAATAAACACAGTATGAAGAGCTTAGACCTTACAAAACCTATCACTACTGAATCTTTACTTAAAGAATTTGAATCTAGATTCAACATGACTATGGACCTATCACAGTTCAACGAAGAAGAACTACAGGACTATGCAAATCACGTGAGAACAAAGATACACGAGATAACACAGAACACACACTTCGGACAAGAATTAAAAAACGATGGCTACCAAAAGAATCAGATGATGTTGGACATCATTAATCAAGCAATATCCGAAAGGAAACTTGGCGAGTACGGTGGATCAACTGATCCAATAACAAAAGTAGCATCAACAACATTATCAGCCAAAGCCAAATTAGACAAGGGACAGGCACTGGACCAAGAAGAAAAGAAAGTGGTACAGAAGATAATGACCAAAGAAGGTGTTGAAGAACAATCAGAATTAATTTTAGCCGCAAAAGACATGATGGACAAAGTGACATCATTCTTGGAAGATCTAGCATCAATGAAGACAGAAGGCATGTTAGAACTGGCAGACAGAATCAGAGACGAGATGGGTGCTGATAAATCAGACGCATTCCTACAAAAAATCCAACCAGCGATTGAACAGGCGGAAGCCACTTTAACGACAACTAGACAAGAGCTAGACAACGGTGTAAGAATTTTGACCGGAGAAGAAGTAGCATCAGACCCTATGGGCGCCGATGACACGATGGACATGGACAACACAGACGCAGACTTAGATGACCTAGGGACCGACGACCTAGAATCAGATGAGTTTGGCGCCTCTGATGCCGAAGCGGGTGGAACAGAACCTGAGGGCAGAGAACAAAGAGAATCCAAAGAAGTGTTTGAATCATCAAACAGATTGTTCAGTAAACTAGCAGGGAAGTAGTCCTGTGAGATTTTTCGAATTCAACAAAAGCGACACAGACCTAGAGTCAGCCTTGATCAACGTACTGTTGAACATGAAGGGCGACGCCGACGAGAAGGATATGCCAAGTGATGTCAGCATGGACGCAGTCAAACAGATCATGAGCAACACCGGTTATCCAGCATTCAACTACGACGTGTTCAAGAGGATCTATGACGCGGATGGCGATCTAAAAAATGTTGTTGCAGACTTTGACAATGAGAAGATCGTTGTGAAAACAGATAAAGAGGCAGAAGACAATCCAGAGATGGACTTTGACAATCAAGGGTCAACTGATGTGGTCAAGAAGATGGCCAAGTCTGCGATGAATCGTAGGAAGTAATCACTTCACTCCACAAGTAAAATAACAAGTGTGCAATCTGTAAGAATTTTTCTCTCCTCGGATGCCTTTGTCTAGTTCATGGAAATATTCACTGTCTAAAATTTCTTCCAAGGTCGAGTGATGCAAATTTACTTTGGTGTAATCTTTTATAATGTTTTTTGATTCATGCATTTTTAGGTCCCCTAACCAACAGCAGGGAGAAACATCTCCATTCACTGCTAGGTATATCTCTACAAAGTCTTTATCAACTTGATGTGCATAACATTTAATTTTTTTTCTATTAACATTATCCTTGTCTATCTGTACTTTCTGACTGTTACCGCCCTCTCCAATGTCGGGGGCTTTAAGCATGGTTGATTTTTCAAGCACATACTCGCCACTCTTTATTGTATCTAGATCCCTCCACACACCATCGCTGTCAAAGTCAGACCAACGGGCACTTTGTTTTGAATTGAAATTCTTAAAACCTAATTGCTGTGATAGTTCTCTACACTTATCGACTTGATGTTCGTTATGTTTGAATATCAGCATCTCCCAAGTTGCTCTTCCGCCGGCCTCTAGATATGATTCCACATTCTCCATTAACTTGTTCCACTTCACATTCCTTCTGTACATATGATTAGTATCTTCTAATCCGTCTATGGCAAAATGTACCCGTACATCTAATTTCGCCAGGTCCTGCCAAAACTCTTTATTTCTTGCACCACCGTTGCTGTGCAATATTAACACTGCTCTAGAATTAACTTGTCTTGCCCAACTGTAAATTTCCACGCACTCTGGGTTCATGGCTCCGTCTCCAAAATTGCCACAACTGGTAAATCTGTTCAACTGTTTGATTATTTTAATGCCTATCTTGTCCTTGATAAAATCTAAACTAGTGTGCATACTATTAACTTTGTCTTTGATCAGCTCGCCATCCATGAAGTACCTTGCACACATGGGACAAGCGGCATTGCAGTAGTTGGTAAGTTCGACGTTTATGCTAGTGATGTTATCAGTTGTAATATATGACATTTAATGAATTATTATTTACAGGTCCTTTACAAGTTCCCAGATCTGAGGATATATTTTCTTCCAATCAGTTCCACGTCTACGATCTAATTCATCTAGATAGATCTTGAACTGTCTCTGTCTTATAAGACTTGGCTCTCGATTGTCGAATTCTTTGATATTACCTAACATGAATTGTTTTTGAGATGATTTGACAGAATCTAGGTAACCACGTGTATTAGTATCAAACAACTCAACTGCTTCACGTAGTCCCCACTCATTTACTTTAGGACCAAAGATGCCGGGATACATATATGGCCGAGGAGCAATCTCATATTGGTTGGCCTTCATCATGCTCCAGAAAATTGGTTTTATCTTGCTACATTCATTTATGTATTTGACCATGGCCGGCATGCCCGGCACCGCAGTGACAGTCAATGCACTGTTGATACCTTGATCAAATGATGTGTTGTGTAAAATGTATTCAAAGTTCTTTATTGCCACATTCAAGTCTAAACCAGTACGCACATACTCACCTTCTTTGCCCAACGCATCACAACTGAAGAATATCTGAATCTTGTCTAGCCTGCCAGACTTCTGTAACACTTCTAACCTGTCCATCCATTTCTTGAATCGTTCATGCTCTATGTTCATGTTGCTGAAAAAAACTAAAGTGAGATCTGGATAATTGCCTTGCTCCAAGAACTCAATGAATCGGAAAGTTTCTTTCTGTAAGAACGGTTCCCCTCCCATCACAAATATCTTGTGCAGGTCATGAAGGTGATTCTTGAACCATTCGAAAAGTAATTCGGTGTGCTCTTCTATCTTAGGATTTTTTTTCCATCTATCTGATATCTCAACATCTTCCTTTAGAAATGTACCAAATCTTTTCTCCTCTTGTTGTATAGTTGAGCTGTAATGTGCTCCACAGTATATACATGATTGTTGGCATGTGTTCCCCCAGTAAACTTCTAACTGCCTTGGAGTGACATCGACTGCCTCTAAATTTGTATCTAGTTCCGGCGGTGCTGTAGTGCCTTCGAGATGTAAGGTCTGCATCCTGTCCGATTTACCACCAACATCCTCTATGTGTTTGCAGTGTTCACATCCTCGTCCAGGCCATTCACCACGCAACATCTTTTTTCTTGCTTCCAGTTTGGCAGGTATGTTATGGAAGTTTAGTTCTCCGTCCCTTATTTCCATGGGATCGCCCCGCACCCTGTGACAACTCGCACTGACTCCGTCAGTCAGGTAGACTGTGCTGTGTGTCCATTTCAACTGACAAGGAATTCCCTTTTTAATGGGAAATGGTTTTGGAGGTTGTTTAGATATACCCATGTCTATGTAAAAAGTTTAGAGTATTCTGGGAAAACAGAATCAAACTTTTCCTTCCTTATGTTGTCTATTTTTGAATTAAATTCAATGAACGAGTTCTGCAACTTTTCGTAATGGTCAGGTTCAGTGGCCATCCATTTTTTTAATTCGTCAAACTTTTCTATCCACTTTATGTCATCACTTTCATACTTCGATAACTTTTCTATTATAGCATCCTTCACCTTCCTAGGTATGAACCTGATGTCATTCCAGGGTTTGTCATCACACCATACACCTCCTGCCCCGATTCCTAATTTCTTCTGAAAGTAATCATAAATTTCATCATAGTAATAGATGTTCCACGGGGTATAGGTGGTTCTAACATTTATTGACACGTTTTCATGTTTCTCACAGTCGGAAATATATTTCCTAAGATTGCCTATGATGTCATCCCATTTACTACCGTAGCGTATGTAATCATTCTTTGGACCAATAGCATCAATGCTGAATCCTATGTGAGCACTCTTGAACCTGCTAAACTTTTCAACTAGGTCCTCTTTGTACACCATTCCATTGGTATGCACATTAAATGTCTTTTCCTTCGCATTCTTGCTGTTGACTGCTTGGTCTAAAAGTTTAAAGAACAACGGAACAATCATGGGCTCTCCCCCATACATATCCCATAAAACAATGTTGTCTTCCCATTCAGCAAATCTCTGTTCTAATACATCATTGTTGTTGTAGGCGGTTTTGTGTCTGTTAAAAAACTTTAAGTATTCCTTGAAGGTTTTGCCTTGGTTGTCCATGGCGTAATCTGTCTTGTACCACATGCTACTGGTGTGTGCGTTACAACTCCTGCAGGCATTGTTGCACAGGTTTCCAGGCTTGACTATCATTATCCTCGGTTGTGATTCTAATACTTCCACATCTTTCAACAGTCGATTATACTTTTGCCTAGGAGATTCAACACCGGCGTCCTCTGAATGCCAACAAGTGTTACAGGTGTGGTTCCGGACCCCGTTATCGTGATCGGCTATTAATTTTTTACGATGTTCACTGTCCCAAATCTTTTTGACGTCATCAGTCAACACGTTGTAATGTCTGTTATCCTTGAGGTCTCTCAGATACCACGTGGTCATGTTACAAGGTTGCACCATGCCACTCATGTCAAAGTTTAGAGCCAGTTTGGCCAATTTACATTTAGTCGACATCTACTTCTTTCCACAGGCGTGATAACACCCCCGTAATCTTTTTTCTCCACCGTTAATACCATTCTCTAGATCTTTAAAAAAGTCGCCTTCTAGAATATCCTTAAGATCAGTATGATGCAAATTGATTTTATTGTAGTTATCTATTATCTGCTTGGGTTCATTCCGTTCAACATCTCCCAGTATACAGCAAGGACTTACATAGCCATTGGCACGAAGATAAATTTCACGTTTGTGAGGCTGACAGGCCAAGCACAATATTTTTCTTGTTAGGAAGTCATCCTTTTCTTGTTTTTTTTCTGTCACAAAAACATTCTTGTTTTTAAACCATTCGTCATCCTTAACAAAATCTTTTTTTTGCTCAACAGGTTTTTCTATAACATATTCATCTACTTTTAATTTGGTTATTTCTCTGTATTCACCGTCGCTATTAAAGTCCTGCCAGCGTTCACTGAAATTGTGGGTAAACGATTTGAATCCCATGTCTATCGACAGTTGCCTACAATCTTCTATTTGGTGTTGATTGTGTTTGAAAACAAGCATATCCCATCTGGCATTCCCGCCATTGCCTATGAAGGTTCGAACATTATCCATTAAGTTTTGCCATTTGACATTCCTACGATATAAATGGTTGGTGTCTTCCAACCCGTCTATACCGAATATGATTTTTACATTAAGTTTGGCCATAGACTTCCAGAATTCTGTGTTCCTTGCCCCACCGTTGGTGAACATAGAAATACGCAAGTTAGGATTTATCTCTTTAAGGTATTTGAATATATCAACAGTTTCCGGATTCATTGATGCATCTCCGTACGTGCCCTGGCATTCCCATCCTTTTAGTCTAGATATTATTTCTTCGCCGATCTTTTCTTGAACTAATTTCAGTGTCGTGTGGTGTGCATTTGTTACCCCTTTTACTAGATTTAGATCCCAGTCGAATCTGTTGCACATAGGACAGGCGGCGTTACAGTAGTCGGTCATCTCTGCCATTATATTTGTAAGGTTATCAGTTGTAATATATGGCATTCAATTAAAAATAAGTCTCTAACTTCCCTTTTCTCTTCACGTCCAGTGTGACACAATGGAATCCACCGGCCATGGCCCTCGCATGTCTCATCTCCAGACCTATGGTTTCTATACCATGCCTGTCAAGTTCCTTGCGAAGATGTGTTTGATTTTTGTCACATATCACTAGGTTCTCATTCACACTAAAAAAGTTAAGTCCTATGTACGGTGAAGTGGTTGTGACTCCGTTTGGCAAATCACAACCTACGTCAACAATTTTATCTCCCGGGAAATATATCTTGTCCCATTTCTCAAATATTTTTGGATACCTATCTGGATTCAATCTGTCACCGTTAAACAGTACAAGACCAGGACGTAATGGAAGGACTGTGCTGTCAAAATGTGCGAATGCATAGAACTTGTCTGCCATGTGAATCCTATACCCTCTAGGTTCTAATATTGTTTTCAACCATTGTGCACCTAGTTCCGTGCCAGAATTACTGACCTGGAACAACAAATCATTACCTAGCCTCACAACATTGGGAGCATCAAAAACTATTTCATGATTTTGTGTTGAAGGTGCTGATAGATTTTCTGTCTGATATATCTCATCAAGTAAAGTAGGTTTGGGTGCCGAGATCCATTCTGTTCCGCCTTCCATTGCTTCATATAGGAAATCTCTGTATGCCCTTGTCTCGAAGTATCTACTCCTCAACGGCGATGCACAATCTATTATCAAATTATTCAACGGTAATAGTAGATCCCTACAGGAGTAGGTCTGATATCCAGTGGTGTTCCATTCTGGTGTACCAAAGGTCTTAGAATGATCTTGAGGCACAGGACGCCTTACTTTAACACCGAGCCCTTTGAGTGTGTCTGCTAACTTATCTAGATCCTCGTTTGATTCGTCTATTATCTTTTGATCCACGGGACCTTCGAGGTCTTTAATATCTTTGTACTTCTCCGTAGTGAAGCAGAATGAATGTGTGCTACGATCCATGGTCGGAAACCTAGCGTGGGTGGCCGTACCGACAAAACATTCCTCTAAAGGATCCCAATCATTGTGGCTACTTACGATTGTTTTTTTATTATCAACAGCCATCTTTTTTTTCCTTTAAAATTAGAACCACTATGTAACTGGTTCGAGTCGAACTTAAATGCTTTTCTTTCCTTCCACTTAATTATTTTTGCTATTTGTAGTCCAAACAGATCTGCTTTTGGCAAATAAGACAGTAGTGGTTTATATTTTTTGTCTGTAAATGGTTTGTCTATCAAACCAGTACACAGTTCATTGTTGCTAGAAAGCCATTCACTATCATAATATTTGTTTTTGGTTGGTCTATATTTGTATCCTTTAGAGGTTCCTTTGCCCAGATACAACGATTTGAAAAGAATTGTGTGAACGCTACCTGTGAAGCATAATGGCACAATCACGGACTCATACTCTTGAGAAGCGTCTGTATGTGGCGGCACTGCAAGTTTATTTGATGTTTCCTCTATCCTAATTAATTTACAATCTTTGCCTTTGATATTCATTTCACGTAAAACCTGTCTTATTTTACTAGCAGTAGGATGTAAACGTTTTGTTGAATTTATTTCCGTTTGATCTGTGTGATTATCAAAAATTTTGTCTAAAAAGTTTGCGGAAACTTTACTGATTATCATTCTTCATCCTCCCGTCCCATATCCTAGAAAAACACAGTCTGTTCGTTTCTGTTCCACGATTGTATTCCTGAAACTGCCCGTGCCGGTCTATGCCAAAGTACACACATGGCGATGCTTCTAAATTTAATTTGTCACACATGTCTAACTGCTTCTGTCTGTATTTGTTGTATATGTAATCAGCAGGATATTTCTCCATGAGTTTGGTTCCAACATATGCACTCATCACATTGATGTAGTTGTAATTTTTTTCATTGATCACGTACAGTTGGTCTTCAAACTTTTTCCTCTGCAAACGTATACCGATCCTGTGTAGTTCAACAGGAAAGACTTTTGATAGAGATGACACAACATATTCTATACACTTGTGTGTGAGATCCATTTCCTGATCAACGGATAGACTGACGTAGGCAAGATCAAGCATGACCGGTACATCATTATTGTCGCACTTGGTCAACAACTTTTCTAGATAGTCTGGCACTGCACCCGTATCGGAGAATGGTACACTTATCAACACAACATCATTGGGTCTTATTTCATCCTCATCGAGCCATGCGAATCGTTCTTTGTACCAAAGGCCTTTCATCATCTGATTATAGAAGTACTCGCCCTTGGCTAGTCTAAGTCTTTTTGATTCTCTGAAACGTATGTAGAATTGAGCGAAAGATTCTGTTGTGCCCTGTGTGAAGCAGAGTTCGTTGTAGTCTTCCCATCCTTTGATGTTTGGGTGTGCGGCGAACATCCATTGCTTGTACGTTTGCACGTATTTGCTTTTGATTGCTTCGTTGTCCAACAATGACTGATTGTCTATATATTCTTTGACCGCTTCGTCCCTTGTCCGGCATGTCTCTGGGTCATGGACACTGTAGGCACCTCCAAAAGGTTTTTCTTTATTATCCGGAAGGTTTGTGTACCTTGTGGACATCTTATTTTAGGAATCCACTGATCTGCAGAGTGTACTTGTCTTCCATGCCAGCATTCGCACCTATGTGTAAGACCTGGATATCCCACATATGTCCGTCGCCCTGTTTCCAGTGCGTGTCTACTTCGTCGTCGTACTGCAGGAAGTGTCCGGCTTTCCAGTCCTCCAGGTATATGTTACATCTTACAATTGGTCTTTTATTGTCGGGATACTGAGATACAATTTTAAAGAAAGTGTCTCTGTGTAAAGGTATCACATTGCCAGGCGGTTGCATGATGGTGCTGACCGTGATTGCTTCTATACCTAACTTCTCTCCTAGCTCGTCGTAATCGCATTCATCCTTGTCCCAGAATTTTTGATGTATAGTGGTGTTGGCCAGTCCGTAGGTTTTAGGAAAGCCACTTGGGAATTTTTCGTGTATGTCTTTCAGTTCTACTACCTGGTGTGCTATGCAGGTGCTACCTTTTGGTATTTCGTGTGAAAGGAAAAAATTATAATCTGTATCTAGATGAATCTTCTTGTACATATCGATATTTAGTGTAGGTTATGACGCCGTTATAAAATCTAAAATAGGCTCAATCAATTCCTTGATCATTAATTGTTCGACCAATTCCCTGTCCCAAAAACGATTGAAGTTATGAATGACTTTGTCTTTGACATCCTTGTATTGGTATTTTGCTACCTGTTCAACAATCATGTCAATCCTCCTGTCGAGGTCTGGTTCATTGTTAAACTTTTGATCAAAAAGCTCTGGAAAAGTGTAGAATCCCCAAGACTCAAGCGTATCGTTTATGCCCTTGTCACCTAAAATTATGAAAGGATGTCCATGCATAATTGGTTTCATTGTTTTTTCAGTTATGAAAGCGTTACCATCATCTTGTATCTTTCCATCATATGACGTGAGACTGGCGTCGTCGTCATCAAGTGTGTTTTCGGCAACCAGAGTAAAATGTGTGTTATTATACCACTCGGGGTTGTAATGCATCTGGAAAAACGGGGGATTGTTGGGATCATACTCTTCTTTAGGAAAGTTACGTTCGAGACCAATCCCATAGGCTAAAAAACTGTAGACTGCATTGTCTAATAAATTTTTGTTTTTTAATGCATTGTAGAGGGATAATCTATATGGCCTGTTATCTCCCATCTGCAGGAGAAAAGATTTTGTTTTAGTGTGAGTAAACGGCAGGTCATTGATCGATGCTCTGTTGTCCTGTTGGCTGAAGTGTGTTTCAAACCATAAAAATTTTGGCACTGTGAGGATCCTGCTGTCTTTGGTGTGACCCGGCCTGTTAATTAGGCCCATTGTGTTTTCATCAAAATTGAATAATCCCATGAAATATGGTTCCCACGCACAGTCTAAAATAAATTTACACACACCTTCGTATCTTTTTACCTTAGCTCGAGATTGATCAGTTCTATACATGAATGTTGTATTGCTGTCGTAGATCTGTGTGGGATCAAAATCAATCACATCGAAATATTTTTTGAACAGGGGCATATGATGATAAGACTGATCATTAATGAATGTAGAGTCCACACACACTAATTTTGGTTTTTTATAATTCATTTGCAATTTTTTAAATATACGTGTATAATTATGCTTATGAAGATACCCGAAGATGTTTTGCAAAGCAAAGGCATCACCTACAATCAGAAATACCCATATGGCGAATTGGCGAGAGTGACCAAGAATCACAAGAGACACTACGAAACACCCGACGGCAGACAGGTACCCAGTGTGACCACTGTGTTGAGTGCTACAAAAGATATGACGCATTTGCATGCCTGGCGTAAGAGGATAGGTGCGGAGAAGGCACAACAGATCACCACAGAGAGTGCCAACATAGGAACAGTGATGCACCGTAGCCTAGAGAAGCACGTGAAGGGCGAGGACAGGACGCCGGGATCAAACCTAATACAACAGAAAGCACACAAGATGGCAAACGTGATCATAGACAACGGACTGAACGATGTCAGTGAAGTCTGGGGATCGGAGGTTTCACTTTACTATCCAGAACTGTATGCTGGAACAACAGACTTGGTTGGCGTTTACAAAGGCCACCCCGCAATTATGGATTTCAAACAAGCACGTAGACTCAAAAAAAAAGAGTGGGTGGAAGATTACTATCTCCAATTGGTGGCATACGCAGAAGCACACAACAAGCAGTACGATACACAGATAAAAAGTGGACGTATCTTTATATGCACACAGAACAACGAGTACCAGACGTTTGACATAGACAACTATGATCAGTGGGTGGGCAAATGGTATGGTAAACTAGAAGAATATTACAAAAAAGTTTTATAAATGTTTCTTTAGTAATTCTCCCCAATGCTTTACCGCTTCTTTCGGCAATGGAGTAGTGTATCCAGGAATAATCTGATTAGGAAAGTGTTTCTCAATGTGCTCACGCATACTATACCAAAACTGATTGATCCAGATATTCTTATCTAATTTATCAATTAGTTTTAACAGTAAATCACAGTTGTATATGATCCCTTGTTTATAAGTGTCCGGATCTGACTTACACATAAATGCCGTCTCTGAAATTTTCATTAATGATTCTCTGTCTAATGTTTCGTCCATGATCGACCTGAAGTACAATAATTTTATACCTTTAGATTTACAGTATTCCTGAATGAATATCATATAGTTCAAGACATTTGTGAAATTTACATAATGATTGTGTAAATTACTATAATAAAATTTCTTTATATTGTCATAGTCTTCACCCGTCTCCTCATTGAAGCATCTATGAGGGGCAACAATCACTCTTGCACCTTCTATATGGTACAATGATCCTCTTGCTGTGGAACTCCATCCTATTATTAAAGTATCGGGTGTTGTTTCGTTCAAAAATTTCATTGTTGCATTAAAGATTCTGTCGTTTCCTGCGCCGCCCATAGCGATGTTGTGAGTCGCTCCAATGTGTGTACTCCATCTATCTTCGGGTTTTTGCAGATATTCCTGTGAGAATGAATCACCACTTACACACACAATTTTAGTCATGTACCTATTTAATGCTTGTATAATAATGTAATAAATAACTGTATATGCCGATAGTACAGATATCAAGAATACAGCACAGACGTGGAAAAAGAACGGATCTTCCACAATTAGCCGCCGGTGAATTGGGTTGGGTAATTGACGAACAGAGATTATTCATTGGAAACGGTACTGTGGCGGACGGTGCACCAGCAGTGGGCAACACAGAGATAGTTACATCAAGCAGTTCAGCATTCACTACAGCATTGAATCACACATACCAAGGGTACTTAGGAGACAGCACACCAGTAACAGCACAGTCAAGAACACTAGGACAGAGGCTCGACGAGTATGTGTCGGTGAAGGATTTTGGTGCAACGGGTGATAACTCAACAGTAGACGTTACAGCGATCCAGCTCGCCATAGATGAGATTTACAAAGAGACAGACAAGGACGACACAAGATCTAGAAGAGTGCTTTTCTTCCCGGCAGGCACATACATTATCAACGCCGCACTCAAGATACCACCATACGCACACTTGGTAGGTGAAGGTCCAGACAAAACTATAATTAAGAATTCAGGTAACAACGCTGTCATGGTCATGCAAGATGACGAAGGCAACGTTGGGGTCAATATCGGCAACTCAGGTGCCACGACACCAACACAGATACAGATTTCAAATATGACTTTGAGGAATAACGTGGCATACGGTGGAGTATCATTAGACAGAGTAACCAAAGCATATTTCAACAATGTCAAGTTCCAAGGATCCTACGCTTTAGGTGGTGCAGACAATTCTAATTCGAAAGGCATTACTGTGACTGAGTCAACAGCAGTTTACTCAACTACCAATGTGGTATTCAATCAATGCCAGTTCACGAAGTTCGCGAGATTAGTAGACATCAGTGATGATTCGACACACATTAGATTTCACGATTGTGACTTTTCGACTGCCTACTATGGTGCATTACTTGGGGCAGAAATGGATGGTAGTACAGCAGGTTCAATCAATGGACCAAGAGATGTTCACTTCACGAGTTCGAGTTGGAGTGATATTGGACAACAGGCAATCTATGTTAAACCAACTCCAGGTGCTGATGCAGGTGTCGGACCAAGAAACATCATATCACAAGGTAACTGGTACGCCAGCACCGTGGCAAACAACTTTGAAGGCACAGGTACATTTAGCGAAGTTCCTGTGATACAGTATGACAATGATGAATGTTCATCACACCTAGATTTCTTTGAGAGATCGGACCTACGTAGATCGGATGGTAGTTCAAACTTGAATGCCGCGCCAGAATTACAAGGCATAGGAATACAGACCAAAGCAATAAAATCACAAACTCTTGCAAACAACACATCGTCGGCCACTACGATCAATGAATACCCAGCACTTGCAGGTAAAGGTTTAAAAATTACTTACAAGATTGTGAGAGGAACTCTAGACAGGACAGGTGAATTAGTAGTGAGTGCTTCTACCAACGGCGTTAGTTACGACGACACATATACAGAAAGCGGAAGTGATGTTGGCGTCGAACTTACAGCAGTGCTTGATGACAAGGACTCTACGGCAGGATCAGAAACGGTTGCATTAAAATTCACAACTACCAACACAGGTACAGCGGCAACAATAGATTACCAGACCACAATCTTGGCATAAACTTCACAAACAGATAGACAGAAAACTTTTTTTGTCGTAATATTAGTACATTATAAAATTACATAACGACGCTGTGATTTTATTCGTATGACGGATGACAGACAAAGACAAAAAAAGTTAAACACACGGATTTAGATAAATATGGATACAACAAAAACAAAACTCAAACACAAAAAATACAAAACCTTAATGCCCAACACCAACTCTAGTACGATCAAAGTTCAAAAAAGAGATGGCAGGCTGGAAGACCTTGACATCAACAAAATCCATTTCGTAGTTGAAGAGGCGTGTGAAGGTCTGTCTGGAGTGTCGTCGTCACAGATAGAGATGAATGCCAACATACAGTTCTATGATGGCATGACAACAAAGGACATACAAAATGTTCTAGTACGTTCAGCAAATGATTTAATAAGTTTAGAAGCACCAAACTATCAATATGCCGCGGCAAGACTTCTATCATATGATGTAAGGAAGGAAGCACACGGCCAGTACGAATACATTCCATTATTAAAACTGATCTTAAGGAACATTAGATCGGGTGTGTATGACAAAGGCATACTAGACAAGTATTCAAAGACAGAGATTAAAAAATTCAACACATGGATCAAGAGAGACAGGGATCTCAAATTCACATACGCAGGTCTTAGACAGATCTGTGACAAGTATCTTGTACAGGACAGAAGCACAGGACAACTGTATGAGACTCCACAGGACATGTACATGATGATCGCGGCAACACTGTTCGCAGAGTATCCATCAAAGTCTAGAATGAGTTATGTTAAAAAATATTACGATGCGATATCACAACACAAGATAAACATTCCAACACCAGTGATGGCAGGAGTGAGGACACCGATCAGACAGTTCGCAAGTTGTGTACTTGTTGACAGTGATGACACTCTTCCTAGTATCTTTTCAAGCGACATGGCAATTGGTCTATATGTTGCCAGAAGGGCAGGCATAGGAATCAACGCAGGACGTATCAGAGGTATCAATAGTAAAATAAGAGGCGGGGAGGTCCAACACACAGGAGTCATTCCGTTCCTAAAGAAATTCGAGTCAACTGTGAGATGTTGTACACAGAATGGTGTGCGTGGTGGAAACGCAACTGTACACTTCCCAATATGGCACCCAGAGATAGAAGACATACTAGTTTTAAAAAATAACAAAGGCACAGAGGACAATAGAGTTAGAAGAATGGATTACTCTATACAGATATCTAAATTGTTCTATGAGAGATTTATGAACGAGGAAGACATCACTCTCATATCTCCACACCAGGCTCCAGGGTTGTATGAAGCATTTGGTACAGAAGATTTTGACGACTTGTACCTGAAGTATGAAGCAGACAAAACTATTCCAAAGAAAACTGTTCCAGCACAGGACTTGTTCTTTGATCTTTTAAAAGAGAGAGCAGAAACAGGTAGAATATACATAATGAATCTTGACCACTGCAACTCACACAGTTCGTTCAAAGACAAAGTTTCAATGAGTAATCTATGTCAGGAGATCACGTTACCAACAACACCAATTCAAGACATACACGACGAGCAGGGAGAGATCGCACTGTGTATCCTTTCAGCAGTCAATGTTGGTGGACTGAATGATTTAAGTGAATTAGAAAATATCTGTGACCTTAGTGTTAGAGCACTGGAACAGATAATTGACTACCAAGACTATCCAGTCAAGGCGGCAGAAGTCAGCACAAAGAGAAGAAGAAGCCTGGGTATCGGTTACATCGGGCTGGCACACTACCTGGCCAAGCATGGCGTAAAGTATTCTGACCCAAAGGCATGGGATCTTGTTGACAGATTATCTGAGGCGTTCCAATACAACCTATTGAGAGCAAGTTGCAACATAGCAATGGAGAAGGGCAAGTGCGAGGGTTTCGACAGAACCAAATACGCAGACGGCCTGCTACCAATAGATCACTACAAGAAGGATGTTGATAATATTGTACCACACAGACAGAGAATGGCGTGGGAGAGCCTAAGGAAAGACATAGCCAAGTATGGATTGAGACACAGCACACTGTCAGCACAGATGCCAAGTGAGAGCAGTTCAGTGGTTTCAAACGAGACCAACGGCATCGAGCCACCGAGGGCACTGATGGCCATAAAGAAAAGCAAGAAAGGTCCTCTGAAGCAGATAGCACCAGGGTTCCCTAAACTTAAAAATGATTACACACTGCTATGGGACATGCCAAGCAACGAGGGTTACATCAATGTTGTGGCAATGATGCAGAAATATTTTGATCAAGCGATCAGTGGTAACTGGAGTTACAATCCATTACAGTTCGAGAACAACGAAGTACCTCTGTCAGTGATGGCACAGGACATGCTGACAGCATACAAACTTGGTTGGAAGACATCATACTACCAGAACACATACGACTTCAAAGGGGAGGAAGAGGATGTACAACCAGCGGGAATCGAAACACAGTTAGAAGACGAAGGCGAGGATGTTATACTAGAGCCTGAAAATCCAGCACCGGAAATAAGTACAACCACACAGATTGATGGCGAAGAGTGCGACGCCTGTATGATCTAACAGCAAAAATTATTATGACGAAAACAGTTTTTAACCAGGAGAAAGTTGACTTCACTAAACAGCCTATGTTCTTTGGCGAGGACGGTGGCATACAGAGGTACGACGACTTCAGATATCCACAGTTCGACAAGTTGAACCAGACCATGTTGGGCTACTTCTGGAGACCAGAAGAGGTCTCTCTACAGAAGGACAGGGCGGACTTCATGAACTTCAGACCCGAACAGAAACACATATTCACAAGTAACTTGAAGTACCAAACACTGTTGGATTCGGTACAGGGCAGAGGACCTAGTTTAATGTTCCTACCATACGTTAGCAATCCAGAACTAGAAGGTTGTATAGTGACCTGGGACTTCTTTGAAACCATACACTCAAGAAGTTACACACATATCATGAAGAACGTGTACTCAGATCCTGCTGAAGTGTTTGACACGATACTGGACGACAAAGAGATTCTGAAGAGAGCAAAAAGTGTAACACACGAATACGACAAGTTTGGAAAGATGGCATTGGATCATGCAGTAGGCAAGAAAGTGGACATGATTGCTCTTAAGAGACAACTGTATCTTGCGATGAACACAGTGAACCTGTTAGAAGGATTGAGATTCTACATATCATTCGCCTGCACATTCGCATTTGGTGAACTGAAACTGATGGAAGGTTCTGCAAAGATCCTCTCATTGATCGCCAGGGATGAAGCAACACATTTAAATCTTTCAACACACGTGATCAAGGCATGGCACAAAGGTGATGATCCTGAAATGACCAAGGCCATGAAAGGCACAGAGAAACTGGTCATACAGATGTTCAAGGACTGTGTTGAAGAAGAGAAGGCATGGGCCAAGTACCTGTTCAAGGATGGATCTATAATTGGACTCAACGAGAAACTGTTGGGCAACTACGTGGAATGGATAGCCAACAAGAGACTGAGGGCACTGGGATATGATCCAATATATGACGTGTCAGCATCAGCCAACCCACTACCATGGACCACACACTGGCTTTCAAGCAAAGGCATGCAGGTGGCACCACAGGAAACGGAAGTGGAAAGTTACATCTCGGGTGGTATCAAGCAAGACGTCAAAAAAGGCCAATTCAGCAAATTTAAACTATAATCCGGGCGATTTTTAGCATCCATAAATACTGGCATGCCAAGGATATCAAGACACAGAGACAGATGTAGGACCGGACATTTATGTTCCACGACTGCACCCGTGCTGGCATCACAGTATACCGTGTTCGCCAATGGTAAACCAATATTGGTCAGGGGCAACAGGGTGGCACCCCACTTCATCAAAAACCCAGCATATCCACCACCACCTAAATGTATTCCACACAAGGCCAAACTCACAGGCAGTTCACGTACAGTATTCGTAAAAAGAATAGGAGTTGGACGTAAAGGTGACAAGGCGGACTTTGGATCAATGACAGGAGCGTCGGGCAACGTGTTCGCGGGATAACTTATGACAGTCAACAAAGGATTATCATCACTGGTAGGGAACCAACCAAACTTCTCCAACCAGGCACTGGAGAACGCGGTAGACACATTGAAAGTTGGATGGGTGATCAAGAGCTCTCAAGTCGACACAGCGATACAGGACAACACGGTGCTGACTACATCACAGAAGAATGATCTAAAGGATGACATCAACAACATCGCACACATAAACCTAGGTAGGGTTTTAGGAGATCTTGTCAGACACAGTGCTTCTATTATTGATGCTACCATAGTACCTGTGCCTGCAGACGAGACACAGACCGAAACTTTCCTAGGAATCTTACAGAACGTCCAGACAGTGCAAGGATTGATACCTGAGCTGTACGGTGTAACTGCTTCTGCCAAGTCCAGATCAGTCAACGATCACCTGGGCACACTCAACAACATATTCACAAAATCAGAAGACGCCTCGGCACCTGTGTTCACTTCATTTTTGGAGTCTATCAACTTCATAGTGACGGCTAACCTGGCAACGGAGACTGCATTGGAAACCGCATACGACAATCTAAAGAACTTCATAAACGGTGTGGTCGGTGACTCAACAGACTTCCAGCAGACCCTAGACACCTTTGCAACAGCGGTTGCCACAGCACACACAAATCTAAACAACGCATTGGCGGCGGAACCGTACCTGACACACAAGAACAACCTCATCGCACAGAGGGAAAAGATCAACGTACAGGTCGCATTGGAGAACAGTAATCTCACAGGACTTGCTGATTACATAGAAACACTATCTAACAACATCAGTTACTCTGCACTCGCAGAAGACGAGATATTGAGACAATTGATGTCCACTGTGGCACAGGACACCAACTGGCAAAACTACTTCACGAACTACGAGAACGAGAAGGAAAATCTAAACCCAATATACGCAATAGACACAGACTCAGACAAGAGTTCAGTCATAGACCAGGTGCTGGCGGACAGCGGACTACCAGACGTCACAGACGCAACTGATCTGATCGCCGTGGCCAGCAAGGCACAGCGTGACACCAGGATAGACACGGCCAACTACGACAGGTACACAGTGGAACAACAGATCACCAAGAGCTGTGAACAGTTGGGCATAACCACTGCCAACAGGACCATCACTGCTTTGAGTGGCACACTGTTGCGTAACATGAACCAACATGACCGTGATGAGATCGCAAGACGACTAGACCTCAACGAATCAGCAAACACCTTGAGTTAATGTTCAACGATGTAATAGGCGACTGGCCCACACATGAGAGATTCATACTGACCTCGTGTGACGAACGGTACTTCGAACAGTACTTCCCTAGGTTCTATAAAACATATTCCGAGCATTGGAAACTGCCAATCCACGTACACATCATAGATCCATCGCAGACATCTAGGTACAGGTTAGATAGGTTGCCTGTTTCATACACGCACTGCACCACAGACAAATCAATATTGAAATTCCCATACTCATACGAGACCTATTGTCAAGCACAGAGGTTCATACTATTAGGACACAACCTTTTAGAAAATCAATCAGTGATCGTGGCAGACGTTGATTCGTATGCCTTAAGGGAACCAAACGAAACACAGAAGCACACGGTGGAATCGGACATGGCTTTCACAGAATACAACGGAAGACTGATGGCAACGTTCTGCAACTTCCATCACAGCAAAAGAACATCAGCCAAAGAAGCGGCCATTGAGATGCAACGACTCATAGAGGACACAGACACGATAGGTGTAGACCAATTGATCATAAAACAAATATTCAAAGCACTGCCATACAACAATCTAACACACGGTGAATGGATCAGACATCTTGATGTAAAAACAGATTATGATGTCAACGAACACAATAAATGTTTAATATATCATGAGAAAGGCACCAGGGGTAAGGGAAAAGGAATTTCGATATCATGGAATCACATCACAGAGTAGACGAAAGGCAAGGTCAGGACGGAAAAATGTGGGCATGGCCCGAACTCGATAGACGTTGTTGGAAAGCGATGATCAAACATTGGTTCATGGCAGAGAAGGTAATGGAACTTACAACACGATATCACAAGGATATCGACAAGAACGTTATGATACAGGCGGGTGGCAACGTAGGTGTGTATGCATGGCAATACGCACAGATGTTTAATTCTGTGTACACATTCGAACCGGAAGACCTCAACTTCTATTGCCTGGAAAGGAACATCGCAGACCAAAAGAACATCAAAGCAACCAAGGCATTCCTAGGAAAACAAAGTGGTACAGCAGGTATAAAAAATCATGCAAACGATAAAGCAGTCGCGAGGACAGAAAAATATCCTGACGGCAGGCCAACAGAGTACAACACTGGTGCATACGAGATTGACGGCATCGGTGAGATACCTGTGATTGATATAGATTCATTGAATCTACCACAGTGTGATCTCATTCACCTGGACGTAGAGGGTGGTGAACTTGATGCCTTGCAGGGTGCGGAGAACACAATCAAACAACACAAGCCGATACTGTGCCTTGAATGGTTCTACAACACGGACAACTTGAAGTCACTGCTAGACGATTGGGGATATGAGGAGATAGCGATGGCCATGGGCAGTGATAAAATTTTTAAACTAAAATAGGAATATAATGATGCCGGTAGACAGATATAGGGTAATAGAAAGATTTGCGAAACAGCACAACTGGAAGCAAGGGCTCGAACTGGGTGTTTGGGTGGGCATTACTACATTTTGGCTAATGAAGAACACTTCTGTGAATATGACCTGTGTGGACGCTTGGGAGGTACAAGATGACAACCCAGAGTATGACTGGCAGTACAACAAGAAACCTGTGTTCCAGAGAGGCAAGTTGGTAAGGTTGGAAGAATTCAAACACGAGGGACAAGTATGGAATCACAATGCTAACGAGCAAAGATTCCGCAACGATGCAGAACAGTGGGGAAGCAGGATCAAGATAATAAAAGGAAGATCCCTTGATGTCCTCGAGCAAATTCCGGACAACAGCATGGACTTCATATTCCATGATTCAGATCACTCATATCCTTTCGTCAAGAACGAGATACAAGCATACCTACCCAAACTGAAATCGGGTGGTTACTCCATGGGTGATGACTACAACTGGACTCCTGTAGCACAATCTGTGCAAGAAGCATTTGGAGAAAAACACAAAGTTACTGGTAAAGACGTCTGGTACGCTGTTAAGGACTAGTCCTCGGATTTGACACAACCAATTTCTATCGTTTCAAATGGAATATTGTATCTAATGAATCCATCCATCATCTCGTAGAATCTGTCTGAAGCGGCCTGTTCGCACGTGATCTGGTCTGGGAAAACCTGTTGTTCACTGTCATTGTACAGGGTGCAATCGGATACACCGTTAGTGAGTAGACACATCATTGCAAACATCTTGAACATAACACTATTTAGGTGGTCCGTTCTGTTGCAAGGTGGACCAGACCCCTGGGATTATTGGTTATTACGCCGCTAATCTCAATTCAGATCCACCAACTGTTAAGTCAGCAAATCCTAATGCTTTTTTGTTTGCATTTAAAAAACAGCCTGAGTAGGTCAGTGCCATCACCGTAAACTCCCAAGACCTTTACACACCCGTCGAATCTATTTCACCCCCGGAAGGGATTACATAAGCCACCCGTAATAATTGGTGGAGGTGGTCGGTACTGCCCCGACGTCCGAAATGTTTATTTCGCCGTGATCAACATTTACAAATATAATTATACCTTAAGGTTGACGTTCTGTCAATCTTGTGCTAAATTAATATTATGCAGACAGAAAAAACAAAAAACAAGAAAATTTCGATCAAGATCACTGACCTCAAGGAATTTGAAGAAGTAAAGGAAGGATTATCCTACAAAAAGATAATTAAAGGAGTACAAGGTGCACTCCCAAAGGGAACTAGGGAAATCAGCGTTGAGTACACAAACCGCAAGGGACAACAGGTTGCCAGAATGCAAAAGGTTCCCATGGGAAGAAGTAAAAAATTAAGATAATATAGTGTAAGGTCAGAAGTCAAGTGAGAACAAGCAAGAATCCGTTGATCAAATTGTTGGTAAAGATGAGAATGATGTACGCAGATGTGCGTGGGCACCATGGTAAGAGATGGGACTACGAGCCAGGCGAGAACTACATGGGCATCAAGAAGAGCAATTACTGGAAGAGGAACCACAAGATCAAATGAGCAAGGTGATGTGGACTATCATCGCTGTTTACACATCAATATTCTTATACGGTTGCATCACATTAATATAAATGGGTAAAATCACAAACAGGTATTGGGTAATTGAAGGCACACACAAAGACCCCAACGACAAGAGTACAATAGATCACACCACAGAGACAGAGCATGGTCCCTTCGAGGACGAGATACAAGCCACAGGGATGGCAAAAAGCCTCATACAAAAGAACATAGACGACTTCTACCACAGAGCCTGGGTCATCACAAAACACTAGCACATTACTTCCTATAACTTACACCTAAATATTAGTGTGAAACGACCAAAAACGAAGACCGCATATTGGTCAAAGATCCGTAAGAAGGCTCCGAAAGTGCCTGATATCACTTGCCCTGCAATTGATTCAGTGCTGAACAAGTTGGAGAAACAGGTTGATCGAGCTCTAACTATGAAACAATTCAAAACAATAGAACGCAAGTTGGAGAAACTGCGTACAGCCAACGAGAAACTACGGGAGTCCGGCGTATACTGGCACGATGCCTGCAAAGACACAGTGAGGGACCTCCTTGGCAAGAAGAAAATGAGATAATTACAGTATATGTGGAAAGTTCTAGTAGTTATATGTACATTAGGTAACCCCTGCACCTTGTTCGAGGAAGATCCTGTCAAGTTCTACGCAACAGAAGACAAATGCGTTGAACAGGCAGAACAGAAAGCCAAGGACATGGTGGAAACATTTGAAATTTTTGGCTATTACATAGACAGTGAAGCACACTCCTGCCTGTATGTTGACACAACAAAGTCAACGTAGGTTGACAGATCTCAGAAATCTGCTATAATAAAGAGGTAATTTAGGGTTTATCCTATCGTAGGAATTCTGCCCTCGATTGCACTCATTAACTATAGGAGATAATATGAGCAAAGTAAAAATGCTTCTAGACGTAGTAAACGAAGTCAAGAAAGAAGCACCAGAAGACGTTCCGAATTGGAACAGCAAGTTGGCAGAAGCCAAAGTTAATCTACAGAATCAAATAGCAAAAGGCAGACTGTTGCCTAGAGGTGTTGAAGATCATCCATTGGAACACTTCGCATTCAATTATTCAGTACAGAGAGACGTGAGGGCAGGACACGTGATGAACATCATGAAGAAGTTCGACCCTAGGGTATGTTGCCCTGTGTCGGCTGTTAAACGTTCAGACGGAGAAACACTGTACATATTCGATGGACAACATAGAGCAGTTGCATTGGCATTACTTGGTTGGACCAAGATACCAGTTACAATAGTCGAAACAGATGAGCCGGCCTTTGATGCAGAAGCGTTCGAGATTGTCAACGACTCAGGTATATTGAGAGCAGGAACAGAAGAGATACACAGATGTCTACTACACAGATACAAGATGGGAGAAACGGAAACAGAAAGGGTAGCAACAGCACACGCAGTTCAAAAAGTATTCGACGAGTGTGAGATTGACCTCGAGCCTAAACGTGTTAGGAAGAGTCCAGGTAAGTGTGGACCAAACAAGCACTATTTCTCACATTTTGATTACGCATACAAAGGCATAAAGATGGCGGGTGAGCAAGGCTTGAAGGACGCACTCACAGCCATTAAAGCAGTTTATGGTGACGAGGAAGGTGGAGAGATCAACCAGGGTCTGTTCATAGGACTCATGAAGCAGTACCAGATGGGTGCAGAGGCTAAGAGATTGAGCAGACTGCCTGAGGGTTGGATGTTGAAGATGCTGATGACCACTAAAGAAGTTTGTCCAAGTGCCACACTCATACACACGGCCACCAAGAAACAATGGCAACACGCAAACGGTGTTGGATGGGACGCACCAGTGGCAATGGGCCATATGCTTAAAGAAGTGTATCAGATAGAACAACCAGAAGGATTTGAACCAAGTTATATGCAGAATGTGACACTGAAACTGGACGAGAGTGATATAGCACCAGACTCAGAGGCACAGACGGCGTTCAACAAGTATGTCAAATAAAATTTGCTATTACATATGCAGAGTTATCAAAGTTGTGCCTGACTCCATAAACTTCTTCGAGGAAGAAGAAGAATATGGATACGGTTTACCTTATAAAGATATACTTGCAGAAGTAGAGCAACACTACAAGAATGGTGCAGACGCAGTTGTATTAGAGATGATAACAGAGGAGCAGTTCAATGATAGACTTCCAAAACCTTATTAACCTACCTGAGATCAATTTCAAGAGCAAGGAAAGGCCAGAACTCAAGGAACTTGCGGAATACATAGATCACATGAAAGCGGATCTGTTCAACGACAAATGGAGTCAGGCAACAAAGAAACACATAAAAACTTCTTTGGTGCTTTACATTAGGTCCATGCAGAAACAGTTGGCACCCATGGGATACCATTACAAGGCACATGACATGGAAGGTAAACAACACCTCGAACACGTGATCCCTCAGAACAAGATCATAACCGCATACCTACATGACAAGATATCAGCGGAACTTGTGTTGCAGATGCCATTGTGCTTCATAGATGACACAGACAAACACATACTGGAAGGTGATTGGCAACAGGCAGGCAACTGGGAGTACCCATTCCGTAGATACAAGTTGGCAGGATACACCAAAGTGATCAAAGATGTGCGAGGCAATACAGTTGATCTAGACACATACACCATACAAGATCACTTCAAGATGTTGGGTGTGGTTGACATATCCTAGTATCTGTGTATAATTAAAAACAGCAAATCCACCAGAGCTGGTAAGATACCAATTCTCATTTGCAATCTAAAAATTAGAGACACTCTATGTCGATGATGGATAGGATAGCCGTAAGGCGAGGTTGGAGTCGATAACGGACTGGTGGAGAGCTAAACATTATGCCAAGCGAGAAAACAAAGAAATTACTGGAAGGACTGGGCAAGATCACAGACTCGGCCCCTAAAGCCTTTGTGGAACAGAAGTTCCATTCCTACACCAACAGGTACTATCCAAACACACTACACACACTGCCGGCATCCTACGACAAGGCCAAGAGAAAGAAGGACGAGGACGGTGACGAGTACATCATGATAGACAGGGTGTATGGATCACTGTACGACGATCACCTGTTACAGAAAGATGGCTCCATATACAATGGTAAACTTTATAAGAAGAGAAGACTGATAACACGTAAAGATCCAATGACCAATGAGAAGACGAACTTCTACAGTGCCTGTGTGAGCACGGCGGATGGTAGATGGTTCGACAACTGTGGATTCCCCATAGAGGCACCCACCAAACTGGAACCAGAGAAACAGCCAGATCCTGAGGAATTGGAGTTAGAGAAACAAAGGAAACTGGAATACGCTAAGGCCAAAGAAGCGGCCATACTAGCCAATCTGAAATAAATAATTCTGTAGCGCCATCATCATGATGACGTCGGGATTTACAGGACGCTTGAGCTTCGGCTCTTTACCATCAGGAACGCCCTCCCGTAAGCGAATCATTCGCCAACAATCAAAAACAGAGTATAGCATAGAAGATTTGACTCCTATCGGCTTCTGTGCTACACTCAACAACGGTGTAGGAATGATTAAAGCAAAAAAATATAAAGAACAATATAAATTTCTCAAAAAAGAATACGATGCAGTTTACAAAGATATCATGGTCAATGGCTATGATTTACGAGGACCATACACAAAAAAATTAGAGGATCGTGTTAAAAAAATAACAGGAAGGAAATATGTTTCAGCGACCATCAGTGGCACAGGTGCTATCTGGGCCGCCATATATGCCTTAGATCTGTTTGGCAAGAAAGTTGCAGTCGCGGGATACAACTACGATGCATGTGTAAGTCCTTTCTTAGCGGTATGTAAACCAGTCTTCTTTGATTGTGATGAAAACATGCTCATTGACATAGACAAAATTCCAACAGATTGCGATGCATTGATGTTGGTAAATTACAATGGAAATACTGTAGACTATGATAGAGTAAGGAAAAAATTTAAAGGAAAAATCATATCAGATTGTAGTCAGAGTCTTGGAACAAAATACAAGGGCAGGCAAGATGGATTTTTTGGAGATGTTTCCACTTTCGCATTTGGTGGCAGAAAACCAATCGGTACAAGGGGAGTTACGGGAGCAATAGCAACAGACGATAAAGACATCGCCCACAGAATAGACTGTGCGATCAACCAGGGTAAACCTGGTGAGTTAAAACATATACCAGTAGAGATGCTGGGATTCAGGGGGGCCGGACAGGATTTTCAGTGCGGACTAGTGACCGTTGGGTTGAAACATATCAATGAATGGCAAAAGAAAAGAGAAAAGATTGTGAAACGTGTTTGGGCAGAAGTAGGACATTTGCCAATAAGATTTATTAAAAGTGGCGAACACTGTGAAAGTTCCTATTACAAGATACCTATCGAGATCGACGATAGAGATAAGTTTATCAAATATATGGAATCCAACGGATGCGAAGCTCGACACACCTACGTGACAAAGTGGCACAAGAAGTTTGCAAAGGGAATCCATCTACCAATCTCCGAAAGGCTGTCTGACAGGACATGTGATCTACCGGTGTCTCCGTTTTTCACCAAACGTGAAGTTGATAAAATGATAAAACTCATTAAAAAATATTTTAACGACCAATGAATGACATAATACTTGTAGTCACGGTAGGTTCAATACTAGGTATGTTTGCAGGCCTGGTGCCTGGAATAGGCATTTTCGCAAGCCTGATCATGATATATCCATTTCTGCTTACACTCACACCCATGGAGACCATATTCCTTTACATAGCACTGGCCTGTGCCACACAATATTTTGGAAGTGTGACCGCCATCTACTTTGGAGTTCCTGGAGAAAGCAGTAGTCTCCCTGCGGTAATAGAAGGACACGCCCTTTATGGGCAAGGACGGGCACACGAAGCCATTGTCTTTTCCAGCATAGGAAGTTTCTTAGGCAGTTTCATCGGTGTTGCTTTCTTCTGTTTGCTGGCGTTTATGTTATCTGGATTCTTTCCAACCAGCCTCCAACAATTTATAGCACTTGCTGTAATTGGGTTTGCCAGTACGATACTAATCAAAAATAGTATCAGAGCAAAGATCTTGATGTTCGTGATACCGCTTTTGATTGCACATTTAGGAATGCCTGGAATGAGTGTGATTCCACAGTTTAATTTTGGTTTTGATTTTGTGAAATACGGAATACATTATTTTCCTTTCATACTAGGGTTAATATGTGCCAAACAGATTATGTTTGCAGACACTGTAATACCAAGTAATGCACAAAAAAACAAAGCCAATCCTTTAGATTTTCTGCGTTACAAATTAAGTTTCATAAGGGGTTCTGTTGTGGGAGGATTTGGAGGCATGGTACCTGGGCTGACGACCATGGCCAGTAGTAATTTCAGTTATTCGTTAGAAAAACGCATGAGCGAAAATCATCATGACAAATCAATGAGGTGTCTCGTCAGTGCTGAAACCGCCAATAATGTAGGCAGTATTACACAATTGGTGCCACTTCTTTTATTTGGTCTACCTATAACAGCCAGTGAGACTGTATTATACAACGTAGTACAGAGTAAAGGATGGCTTCCTGGCAGTGACAACTTTTGGAATGTGCTGTCGATAGGATGGCCAGTTTTACTGGTGGCAAATCTTATGATGTTACTTCTCAGTTGGCGGTATGCATGGACACTGACAAAAGTAATTCCTAAAAACGGAACAATGTTCAAAACAATGATGCTTGTAATTTGTGCATGTTTGTCGTATTATGTAGGAGATCTTATTGCAAAGGAAGGTTTAAAATTTTTAATCATATTTCTTTTATGTCTTCCGTTCGCCGCAATGAGTAAAAACACCAATTACATGCCTTTGGCATTCTGGTTGGTGATTGGAGAAAATTTATTAGACAATTTTTATCGTCTAATATTTCAACTGTACTAGCATAGGAGATGGTACTAACAAAAACAAAAACAAAAACAAAAAAGGAAAAATAAAAGATGAAAAATAAAAATATAGTTAGAAGTATCTTTATAGGACTAATATTGTGCTTCTATAGTTTTACTGCCATAGCTCAAGAGATTACAATGCTTGTAGCAGGATCTAAAACTGGTAGCAGGAACCATAGTGCCCAGTTAATGTTAGCAGACAGTAAGGCCAACTTGATCGAAGGATTCGAACTGAATGTAGTTTCTCCAGGCGACGTGTGTAAAGCACATGAACTAGTTCCTGATTACATCAGTAATACTCCGGTATTGATACTCAACCTTAGCAGATATGCCGCCGCGATCGAGGCCGGATCTGCAAGTTGTGATCTTTACGATATCAAAAAAGGATATCCCGTGATGTCTCAAGTTATTTTAAATTACTTTTTATCTAACACAGGACTCACTACAGAAGACATGCATAAGCGTCCCTTAAAAATTGGATATGCAAAGAACTATCAGATCTTAAAAGACTGGCACCAACAGATAGTGGAAGCCACCGGACAACCTCATAAGTTCGTTGCATACAAAGGTTCAGGTAATCTAAAGAAAGGTCTTTACTCAGGAGAGATTGATGTTGGAGTATTCAATCAATTAAGAGCAGTGAAAATGATCAAAGAAGACAATGTGAGTGTGTTATACACCTCAGAGAAAACTTCCGATGATCATGCTTCTTTGACAGATCTAGATCCAGCATTAGGACGTAACCAAACTGAAACATTGTTTCTTTTTGGAGGCAACAAAAGAATGGCAAAAAAAATTGCCAAGAGATTGAAGGCCAATTACAGTAATGCAAATGGTGAGTGGGCGAACTATGTATTAACATCAGGCGTACCTCACTATTTTGGAAAAAACAAAAAAGCAGACTTCCAGTCAGCAGTAGACTCTTGGCTACAAAAGTAAACCTATAATACTGGTTTCAATTTTAACAAATGACTATTACTAATCACAATTACAATTTTAGTGATAGTCATTTGCAGTCGATGTGGCAAGTGGGTGGTAAATTGTTTGATAACAAGTATCTAGCAATTCAGGAATACATAGATACCCCACAACCCTATCATTTTTATTGCAACGACCTGTCTTGGGACAAATGGGACTGGTCCATCGAACCAGAAGACAGCATGGATGTGCTATGTACTCAACATGCTTTGAATCTACGACGCAAATATAAAACACTAGGGTTAGGATATAGTGGAGGGATGGACAGTCATACTGTTTTACAAATATTTCTTCGTAATAACATACATCTAGATTTCATCGTGACCTGGAGAGATGAGTTTGCTGATTTATCCCATCCAACAAATTTTGAACAAAAGATTGCAGTAGAGTATCTAAAAAAAATAAAAGAAAAATTAAGGAATACCAAAGTCATAACGGAACCCTCTAATACATCATTTGCTGACCTTACACGAACTAACTTCCTCGGAATAACAGACATCACAGAACTACATCACGAAAACGGACTGCCACAAGTGGGGGCATTGAACCACCTACGTAACATGAGCAGTCATTATCATGACCTCGTACAATCTGATCCATCAGCGGCCTTGATAATTTGTAGTGATAAACCCCAGATGGTAAAAGAAGAAAACAAATGGTTCTGGCAACACGTTGATATAGCATCTATGGAAGTAGGCATGCCCGGGATTGAATATTTCTATATGAGTAATCCAGATCCAAGGATAATGATTAAACAATGCCATCTTGCCGCTAGGTATATTAATAATAACTATCCTTCGATCCGATATAGCAATGATGTTTGTAAGACGAAAGACAAACAAAAATATAGAGATTATCATTTTGCTCTTGGTCGTTGTCCAACCGAAAGTGAGGTTTTCTACGTGAAAAATACGTATTCGGCTCCTGGATACGATTATGATTGTTTTTATAAAAACGGTGGTATCAAACATATATTACGTTTTGATCTACAGCGAGAACACAAGACCAAAGTTGAAGGAATTTATAATTATCACATGGATATGCACAAAAAGTTTCCCACACTGTTCAACGACAGAGGTGTTACACATGGGTGGCTTTCAAAAAAAAGATTTATAACAGAACAAAAATCCCCATAAAACATTGTTTTTAGCCAGTTGACGGTTATACCATTACCATGTATAATAGTGATAACAAAGGAGAGAAAGACAATGTATAAATGTTCAGCAAAAGCAAGTTTGGTTATAGATCAGATTAGGTCTAGATGCCAGGAAGACACACAGACCAACAACAAGTGGAGAGGCAGATCAGGAAACTACATGTACATCATGGGCAGAGAGAATGCCGATGGTAAGGCTACTGGTGTAGTACACAAGATCGCAGATGACGGTTCTCACAAGTTGTGTGGATCATTCAAGATAATGAGTGATGGTATCATAACAAGGTTCACTGGTTTAAGTAAAGCAGATTGGAACAATGCTATGAGAAATGCAGAAGCCGAGTACAAAGCGAAGTACGAAGCGGAAACAACAGAACCAGCAACAGAACAAAAAGTTGCAGTGTAAATTGACGATGCAGACGACGTGGGCTCGAGTTCCCAAGTGCTAGAGATAAGCCAATTTTCAAAAAATCTCGGCCCACACGCATCTTAGATTATGTTAAAAAAATATCTTAAGAGAATAATATACTTTGCAATATCGGTGTCGTTTGTGATCGCAGGGGCATGGGTTGCCGGCACATTCAATCCAAACGATTACACAGTGCAACAAATCGAGGACGAGTTCCACAAGAAGGAGATGCGGGTAATAGAAGAACTTGGTTTGAAAGAGCCAGAGTTCGAGTTCTCCGACAAAGTTTCTTTTATTAATGCAACATCCACGTGTGTTTCATATCTAAATTGGACCACGGACAAAGACAAAAGAGTGCCGATCAGTATTATTATAGCAATGGCTGGCATAGAGAGTGCGTGGGGCACAAGCAGGTTCGCCACAGAAGGCAATGCATTGTTTGGTGTGAGGACATGGAGTCTAGATACTGTACCACACATGAAAGCACTAGGTAATCCAGATGCCAGTTGGGGTGTTAAGAAATACACAACAAAATGTGAATCTATCAAGGACATGATTAGAATCCTTAATTCACATCCTGCCTATGAAAAATTCAGGGTTGAAAGAGAAAAACAACTAGAAACAAGTATATGGGACTACCGTAAACTGTTGTCAGGCATGACTGCTTGGAGTACCAATCCAGATTATCAAGAAATAATACTACAGACCATAGTTGACAATAAATTACCTTAACAGTATAATAAACTATGGGATTCATACAAATGAAACTGCCTAAAAGAATCAAGCACAAGATCGAGAACTCTCGTAGGAATAGACAGGCACAGGCCAATCATGAGGAGTGGTTGGCATCTCAAGGACTAGACACATACACGCTGAAGCAGGCCGCAAAAAGATTCAAAGGTTATGAAATACCTAAGTATGAAACAGATCCCAATCAACCCAAGTGTGGTGACAAGATACCTGTCAACGGTGGAAACAAAAGAGAAGAGATGAAGTACTCCGGAGAACGTAAGTTGTTGGGCATAGGCATGATGCACAAGAGCAATCTTGTTCCTGTTTGGGACGAAGACGGTGCCAAAGAGATATCCACCATGCGTAGAAACTAGCAGTAAGTATTGTCATGCTAGACAACATCAAAGAAATACACATAGAACCAACTAGCCTATGCAATGCAGAATGTCCTATGTGTGCGAGGAACATAAATGGAAATGGATTGAATCCTTATATAACACTTAAAAGCCTCGATCTTGCATGGTTTAAGAAGAATATAACTCTCCAACAAATTAAAAATTTAGACAAGGTGTTTTTCTGTGGCAATGTAGGAGACCCAGTAAGTACTCCTGAATTGTTAGAAATCATAGGATATTTCAAAAAATGTAACCCAAATCTTGTTGTTGGATTAAACACCAATGGCGGAATAAAAACTACTACTTGGTGGAGTAAACTAGGACATCTACTTAACGGACCATTAGATTACTGTGTTTTTAGCATAGACGGACTAGAAGACACAAATCATTTGTATAGGCGGAATGTAAATTGGCAAAAAATAATGCAAAATGCCAAAGCATACATTTCAACAGGAGCAGTTGCTCACTGGGACATGCTAGTGTTCAGGCATAACAAACATCAAGTCAGTGAATCTAAGACACTTGCAGACACCATGGGATTTAGTTGGTTCCGTACTAAAGAAACTGATCGATGGGACACCTACACAACAAGCAACGGACTACTACCTGCAGGAGATTACACCCCTCCATCTTACGGAAAAGAAATTATGTGCGAGAAGGACAGAGATCGTAGTGCATTCCTCGATTACACCGGTAAGTATTGGCCATGTTGTCACATGGCAGAAGCATATCTCAACAAGATAGGTTTTGAACTTCATAAAGATATAAGAGAATACAACCACAATGAATTATTTGAAGAATACAAAACCAGATTGGACAACAACAATCCATTTTACATTTGCCGCAGAGCATGTGGTACTACAAACAAAAGATCACAATGGAAAACTGAGGAGCAATTAAGATAAATGAAAATCAGATACTACAAAAAAATAGACGGATGGAGATGGTTGGGTTTCTTGCTGGCCATGGTCAGTGCATTCACATTGAGCGGTGGTAACCCTGAGGTACAATGGCTTGGATGGGCAGTGGCACTGATATCATGTAGCATATGGATCTGGATGGGCATAAAGGACAAGGACACACCAAGGGCATTGATGGAACTGATGTACCTACTATTGGCTATCAGGGGTGTATTCAATTGGATATCATAACAAAAAGATCAATAAAAACAACACTTCTAGCAAGATCAACTCCAGTTGACGTATTTGGAAAATGTGCTATAATTGTTGTATGATTAGACTAATAATACTATTTGCAATCTTCCTAGCGGTGTATCCGATGATAGGAGATGGTTGGACGGCATTTAGCAATGACTTTAATATTGCTGGCGTGTCTAACTGGATATCAGAGCAGATTGCAAACTTTAAACAATAAGGATAATATGAAAAACATAAGCAAACTATTTCTTATACTTTTCGCAGGTCTACTTGTGGCACAGTGTTCTACATATTCGATGAAGTCGGATATGAGTAAGAACGGTGTTATCAACAAGACTCCGAAATGGTATGTGAAATATCCACACACGACTAAAAAACACTATCAAGAGGCGGCATCGGCTGTATCTCCTGATCTTGAGTTGGCCGTGAAGAAAGCCACACTTTTGGCCAAGGCTAAATTGGCTGACAGGCTAAATGGTGAGATGAACAACAGATCCACTATCAAGAAAGACGAAGCGGGTACGAATGAGTCAATGACTGTGACTGGTCAAGCACAAGACGTGATCGTAAACGTGATCAACGATACACTTGTGACTCATTATGAAGTTGACAAACAAGTTATCTACACTACCAAGAACAAATCTTACAGAGTTTATGTAATGGTGAAGTTGGGTAGAAATCATGTTGACACGATCGTATCAGAGATCAAGCAGTTGAAATTGGCAAAAACAATCAACACTGACACTATCGACGAAGCGGCAGAAAAAGTACTGAACTAGGGCCATGAGAAAGATTTATTATCTTATTGCTCTGGCATTCCTCACACTGGGATTGATCATATTCTCCACTACCGCAGACGCGGGTGGACCATGGAATGATCAGTACTGTGACGTCGAGACCACACAGATCAGAGTAGTGGACACTGACGGCAACATCATAGAGAGCAAGGTCGAGGAGAAAATGGTGTGCAAGGACGGAGCCAGTGATTTCCTGTTTGACATGGGCATCGCTGACAGTTGCCAGATGTACACGTGGGATATGCCTATAGGAGAGGTTGTTGTAACACAGAGACAGATAGCCTGTCACAAGATGAATGGAGAGTATGAGATTGTTCAAGGTTATCACAGTATTGATTAGCCTACTGCTGACCACATCAGCACTGGCCGGAAACAAGACACCCGGAGACACCAAGGGACACATAGGCGAGATGCCACCTCCCATATGGTTGGGAGATGATCTCAAATACAGTATGCCTGCTTTCCTATTCAGACGCACACAGTTCCTGAGATTCAGCCTCAAAAGGGAAGAGAAGAAGATGCACGAATCAGCGGTGTTCTTCGCCCTAACAAGCACACAGAACGGCAAGATCGTCAGTTGGTACAGCAAGGAGCGTCTGGCCGCGGGCAAGGTGCGTGTGATACACTCATACCCAATCTCGGGCGGATACTGCCGTACGTACCAAGCATACATCAAAGTGAACGGCAAAGAACGGCACATGACCAACAATGCCTGCAAGTATATTGGCACACCAAGTTGGTCCTTTTATAAATAATTCATATAAATAAGTACATAAGACAAAGGATTTAAACACTATGGCGACAGTAATACCAAAATACAACAGAATTGTACAGGACCAGCCACAACAGGCGTTCTACATGGTGTCAATTGACACATCAGGTTTCCTAGACACAGAATCAAACAACGGTGGTAGAATATCTCCGTGTGTTGCAGAGGACTTCGCAACAGCACCAACTACACTTGCACAGTCAAGATTGGTATCAAGAGGTGCATTGAGATTCAAAAAAATGTTAGAGATATTACAAGTAAGATCAAACGTAAGTATGAGAAACATCCTTACAACTTACGGCAGTGATGCTGGAGATTCTCCAATCACTAAATTACAGTTCGGTCTAGTGTACGACAACGACAACTTCTTACCAACAGTAGGTACAGCAGGTGATGACTCTACAACGACTACAACTAAAGTTGGTTTCATCAAGGACAAGATCTCAGAAGCACTTTACGGAACATTCACAGAGAGAATGCAAGTATACAATCCAACATCAGGAGCAGGCCTTATTTCAAATGAAGAAATCACTGCTGAAGCGGTGTTATTAGTCTCACAAGATGAGATCATGGATGCGATCACTGTCACTGAAGCGGTGGACACTGCAACGATGGTATCTGGTTTCAGACCAACATTGGCAAGTGAATTGCCATCTGAAGGTGCTGGACTGGCCGACACAGCAGAGTAATAAATTACCAAAAGTTTCACTAGCATTAAAACAGTCTTTCTGTTATAGTAAATACAGGATAACATGTTTATAGCGATCTTAACACTACTATCAGCACTGTCCATATCTGGAGTTGCAATTTTCTACTCCGTTATCGGACTTGCGACCATATTCCCAGGTGCTTTCGTGCCTGTGGTTATAATGGGCGGGGTACTTGAAGTTGGGAAGTTGATAACGGCCTCATGGCTGTATAGGAACTGGAAGTTCACTCCTTTCATGTTAAGGACCTACCTAACGACGGCTGTCATAATATTAAGTTTGATAACGAGTATGGGTATATTTGGTTTCCTATCAAAGGCACACCTGGAACAGAACCTTGCGTCTGACACCTTGATACAACGTATACAGATACTTGAGGACAAGATAGACAGTGAGAAGATGTCCATAGAGAGACAGACCCTAGTGATTAACAGGGCGGAGAAGGCCATCGGCAGGGACACAGGCACAGCATCAGGTGATATAGAAGTGCAACAGTCGATCATAGCGGATGCCAACGAGAAATTGAAAACACTACTTGCGGTCGAGACCAACACGGTCAGAGACCTCAACGATAGATTAAAAGTGTTAGACAAGAACGTCAGTGATGTATTGACATCAAACAAATCATTCTTCAACGAGGAGAAGGCGGCCGCTGATCTAAAAGCAAGTCAGAAAGACGAACGTGAGCAGATCGCAGTCAAGGTAGCGGAAGCACAGGCGAGGATAGCAGAACTCAAAGCGGATCACAAACAGGAGATCGCCAAAGCACAGGACATCATAGCGAACATGAGAACTGGATCGCAGGACAACAAAGGACAGTTCACAAAAGAGATAGAAAACGCAGAGAAGAAGATATTTGATTCACAGGGCAACATAGATTTATTCATAGTAGAGAAGCAACCACTGGAGAAAGAGATGCTGACGCTAGAAGCAGAGATAGGACCTGTGAAGTACATAGCGGCGTTGGCAGTGGATTGGGGTATAACGGACCAAGTCGAGACCAGCAAGGCTGTAAGATGGGTTATATTGCTGTTAATCGTGGTGTTTGACCCACTGGCTGTGTTACTGTTGATCGCGGCCAATCAGAGTTTGATGAGGAGATTCCCACCAGAGGCTCCCAAGCCACAGGAGATAGTGGACCTGGAGAAGCCAGATGAGGAAGACGTCACACTGAAATGGAACGAGATGATCGGCAAGGCCAACGAAGCGGCCAGGATGGAGAAGGCCACAGAGCAGTTGAAAGAATGGAAGGACAAACTAGATGCGTTCAACAGCAAGGTAGAGAAACCCGAAGCGAAGCCTGTAGAGATAGTGCAGGAAGACGATGAGGTGATCCCACACATAGATTTACATGGTCAAAAAAAAACTGAAGACAAAGAAATAGTAGCAGATAACACCATAGACGGTTTTGATCCTGACGAGGTCATGTTTGATGCTATCACCGAACCAGCAGTTGACAAGGAAAAACAACTGGAAGAATTCAAGAGACGTGAGCTAGAGGAAAGAGAAGCACTGGAAGAGTATGCACGTAAGGCCGCAGAGGAAGAACCCATGAAGGACTTCCATGAGGAACAGGCCAAGGAAGATGAGTTGACGAGACTGTCAGTGGCACAGAGCAAGGCCAACAAGGAAGAACGGATCAAGCCTGATCTCACAGAGGTCATAGAATCTGAACCAGAAGTCAAGGAACCCGAAGAACCAACTAAGGAGGTCAAGAACGCCAAGCCTTTGGTTATGAGGACCATAAAGCCACAGGAGGAGACGCCCCCAAAGCCGACACTGCCGGATCCGGCGGAGATGACCGATGAAGAACGCAACAAGATTCTCGACCAGTTCCACAATCAAAACGGAACGTTCGAGGACATCAGCAACGAGGAACTAAAGATGGAGAGAGACGAGAGCAACAGAGCACAGTACCTGGCAGATGTCAGCCTCACCAAGGAAGAAGCCGAATCACATCAAGCCATCACAGAATCTAGGTTGGCATTCTTCGAGGACGTGATAGACGACATTCTACGTGGTGACACAACATTTGAAAATGTTCCAGAAGAAAATCGTAAAATTATTGCACAGATAATGGATCCAGACATGCCCAACCCACAGATCATAACCAAGGGATCAGCACTGAAAGATCAGAGGCCCGAGGGCATGGAACAGATGAGTGCAGAAGGGCTCAAGGAGAAGTTCATGATTCAACCAGACATCGAAGACAGACCAATGACTGATGAGGAACTGGACAAGTTGTTGGAAGGATTCGAAGGTGGTGCAAACACAGTAACCGGTAAGAGGAGAATGATCATCAAGAACGGTCAAAGAATATTCGTCCCGGTTGAAGAGAAAAAAGATTATGTTCAGAATGAGGAACAGTCAGATCAAACACTTTGGCAGAAAACCAAGGAACTAGATATTCCAGAACCTGAAAAGAACGAAATTATTTTACCAGACTTACCAAACACCACAGAAGACATTCCTGAGGTCGCTGAATCCATAGCCATAGAGCAGTCAATACCACAGGTAAAATTTGAAAACTACAAGAAAAGGATCACCACTGAGGAAGACTACCACCAGAGAGTTGAGCAGAGGATAAACGACCTGATAACTAAATTAGACAGCAAAGAAATTAAACTTTCGGACTTGTCCAAAGAGGACCAACAAGTTATAATAGACATATTGAGCCAAAACGGATAATAAATGGCAAAAGGTGATAAACACGTTGGAGAAACGGACCAACAAGGTAACAAGGAACAGAAGTCCGAGATAGCCGTTACAGGCGAGAAACTAGATCTCAGGAAAAAGAATGGTACGATCACATTGGTCACTCCTCCAAGTTTCTTCCAGAACCAGAACAAGAGTTTCTGTCTTATAAATTTAAGCAAGAAGGACAAAGACAACTTCGCAGATCAGATCAACAAGTATTTTCCTAAGGACGACCTCACAATTTATCTTTGGGATGACAACAACTTCTCGGCACTGGATCCATTCGGTGGCGACGATCCCGAATATGAGAAGTATCTAGAGAATTGGAAACCCAACGCCAAGGGCAGGGACTACACATGGTTGCTTAATGCCTGCAGGGCCTCCACCACTGTTATCCTGAACATGGATTACAGTTCAAACCAGATGAAAGTTTGGTCGGGATACATCCTGACCATGGCCAAGACATGGTTCCTTAACTCTAACACGGATGACTCAGCATCGTTCGGTGTGTTGAACAGAAACAAGATCAACAACATGCAAGAACTATTCCCCAAGATTAAAAAATTAAAAGATAGTCAATAATGTCAGAAGACGCATTAGTATGCTCGTTCTGTAGCAAGAGCCGTAAGGACGTCACGAAAATGATCGTGGGTGCCAAGAAGACCACCATCTGCAATGAATGTGTTAAACTGTGCGTGGAGATCCTAGAGGAAGACGTAATCAAAGCACGTAAGGAGAGACTGTACTCAGGAGATAAAGAAATACTTAATCCTGTTGCAATCAAGGAACACCTTGATCAATACGTGATAGGGCAGGACGCCGCGAAGACGGTATTGAGTGTGGCAGTGGCCAATCATTACAAGCGTATAGTACAACCACCGATCGACTTCGATCTAGACAAATCAAATGTGATGGTGTTGGGAGCCACAGGAGCAGGTAAGACACTGATGGCGAAAACAATAGCAAAATATCTGGACGTTCCATTTGCGATCGCGGACGCAACCACACTGACAGAATCAGGATACGTGGGAGATGATGTGGAGAACGTGGTGCAGAAACTGTATGCCAATTCCGAGGGCGACATAGAGAAGACACAGAAGGGAATAATATTCATAGACGAGATAGACAAAATATGTAGGAAAGGTGAGAACACATCACTGACCAGAGATGTGTCAGGTGAGGGTGTACAACAGGGATTATTGAAGATAGTGGAAGGCACAGAATGCAGGGTACCACCACATGGGGGTAGGAAACATCCTGACCAACAGACCATAACCATAGACACTAGCAACATATTGTTCATAGTGGGTGGTGCGTTCACAGAATTAGAGAAACAGATCAAAAGGAAGAAAGCATCGGGCGGCATAGGTTTTGGAACAAAACTGCAAGAGCAGGATGACAAGAACTACCTTTCAGAGGTTCAACCCGAGGACCTGATCAAGTACGGACTCATACCTGAATTCGTGGGCAGGTTCTCTATGATAACAAACATAGATCCTTTGAATGAAACACAGTTGATAAGGATACTGACCGAACCCAGGAACGCCATACTAAAACAGACACACTACCTGTTTGGCCTAGACAACATAGACATTGAGTTTACCAAAGATGCGAAAATCAGCATAGCCCGTAAGGCCAAGGAGTTGGGGACCAACGCAAGGGGGCTGAAAAACGTAGTAGACACAGTGGTTCTACCGTACCAGTTCGACGCGGAGGAAATGAGAAACAGAGGTGTTGAAAAGATACAGATAACTAAAGAGGTGGTTGACAATGGAGCAGACCCTGTGTTAGTATTTAAAAAAACAAATGGAATATCAAAAAAACAAAACTAGACCCAAGTTCAAGAAGACAGAGAGACCCTTGGGTTTCCAGGGTTACTACGTAGAAGTGCGAGAGGGCGAGGACGCCGTCAGGGCGTACAGGAAGATCAAGAGATGGATCAAGGAAGACAAGTTCATTGATCAGATCAGGGCCAACAACACATACAGGAAACCATCAGAGATCAAAGTCGAGAAGAACAAGGAACGTAGGAAAGTGCTACGTAAACTGCGAAGGGAACGTGACAGTTTCCTATCAATACGTCCTCAAAGAGGCAGATAATTTTACCACCCAATAATCAACATAATTAATTTGTATAATGGAACTGTACAAACCTTTTGATTTTTTAACGGCAGACGAATGCCAAGAAATAATACAATACAGTAAGACACGGACACTCTATAATTCTGGAGTGAGTAATGACAGGACAGTCAATTATAACCACAACGATGTAAGTGTGAATGAAAACGGTGATGTTTGGGTTAATCATAAAGGAAGTGGCAAAAAAAAATATAAAGAACCCTCACATGTTGATAATGAATACAGGAAATCTAAACAATGTCCGCTTTATGATAAAAAATATAACAAAAAGATCCGAGATCTTTTCAAAACATTTGATAAAAATCTTGAGGTAGAAGAGCCCCCTGGAATAATTTTCTATGAGCCTGGAGATTTTTTTAAATGGCACACTGATCACTTGACGTGGAAACGGAGACATTGGTTTAGACTGCGTTCTTTTGAAAGAGTTTTGAGTGTGACTGTAGAATTGCAACCAGAAACTAATGCAGGTCTATATTTTGATTACAGGCGACACCCTCACATTCCAAGGACCCATGACTACAAACCTGTGCCGTTGAAGCAGGGACAGGCCATTGTTTTTACTTGCACGGACATGCATAGGGTGGCGAATAATGGTAAACAAACACGCATCAGTTTAGTCGCATCGGGAAGTTCATTAGTAAAATAATTTACCAACATAGGTCGCAATTTGACATATAGCAATTATATGTTATAATAAATAAAGTTGAAGATTGCTTTAGATAGGATCTTCAATAACATTAACCTTGCTAACATAGGAGGAAAGCAATGACAAAACATCTATCTATTTTCAATAACCTAAGACCATACACAGTGGGATTCGACGACTGGTTCGATCACTTCGATGCCATGATGGACGACAGTTTCTTCAGAGGGACTGGCAATTTCCCACCATACAACATAGTGAAGACTGGTGAGAACACCTACGACGTTGAACTTGCACTTGCAGGATTTACCAAGGATGACATCATAGTTGAGTACAAGGAGAACTTGCTCACTGTGAAATCAAAACCCAACAAAGATCCAGCAGACGAAGTTGAGAAATACGACGACGGAGTACAACACAGGGGCATATCAAAAAGAATGTTCACGAGAACGTTCACTATCGCCAATGATGTAGAGGTAAAGGGTGCAGAACTCAAAGATGGTTTACTCAAAGTGAGCATGGAGAGAATAATCCCTGAACACAAGAAGGCCAAACTTATCGACATCAAGTAAGGCTCTTTAAATGGATGGGGTGGTAAAACACCCCTTCCAAATTGACAATCGTGTTAGATATGCTATAATAAGGTATGACAATGACAGATATACAAACACTGACCAAAGAAAAGATCAAACTAGACGAGCCAGGTTTATACGATGTGATATTCCTGAATGACAACATCACAACTATGGAGTTCGTTGTGAAAGTGCTCAAGCAGATATTCGGCAAGACACCGGAGCAGGCACAGAACATCACAACGAGGATACATCAAGACGGACAGGGCA
>Ga0233444_10000661_pt1 | contig 43056 bp, 25 predicted proteins | sample SI_124_October20_6_FD_182792 | JGI IMG/M metagenome (GOLD analysis project Ga0233444, IMG submission 182792) | Seawater microbial communities from Saanich Inlet, British Columbia, Canada - SI_124_October2016_10_MG | ecosystem: Environmental > Aquatic > Marine > Inlet | place: Canada: British... | reverse complement strand
TTGGTTCAGTAGAAACTTCTCGATATACCACGCCGGTATTAGGCGACAATCAAATTTTTGGAACCAACGCTACTAGTCTAGAAGATATTATTCCTGAAATAGAAAGTATGAACAAACCAACTAATGCACGTAGAGCACAGTTGGGTACTGATTTTCAGGATCAATTGGCTGATCTAAAAGGAAGTGGTGCAACATCCACAGTGGGTGCAGGGGCGCCAGTAAAAAAAATTGGACAAACACAAACCTCAGCAATATCAAAGTCAACCGGTGGTGCAGTCACACCACTAAGTGGAAATGATCTTAATACTGGAAGCGGTACTGGTGGTGGAGCTGGCGGAAAAGTAGAAGTGGCTCCTGGAGATGATGCATTCAGTAACAATCGAAACAGTGTTGGAAATGCTATCAATGCAGACGGAGTCGAAGGACGTACCAGCATTGCAGAAGAATTTTTAAAACCAATAAAAGCATCACCAAACCCTCTACTAGGACTTGCTAGTCAAACCTATAGTGTATCCATCTACATGATGAATAGATCAGAGTATGTACAATTTTTAGGAACAGATAAAAAAACATTGCCAACTAGACAACTGATATTGCAAAGCGGTGGTGCCAAAGCAGAAGAACGTAACAAATATTTTGACGTAGACTTTTACATTGAAAATATAGAATTTGAAACAGTGCTAGGCAGTCAAGGTTCTGGGGCACCGCATAATGTAGTCAAATTGAATTTTGATATTCTTGAACCACAAGGTATTACGTTCCTTGAAAGATTAAAAAAAGCAACAACTGATCATGTGCAGGAGCCTGGAGTAAACATTAACGCACAAACCTATTTGATGGTTATACGTTTCTACGGGTATGATGAATTTGGAAACCTTGTAACCAAAAGAGACCTACCATCTGCTACTGGAACAAATGGAGAAGCTCAAGCACGTGAATTAGAAAGCACAAGCGACCCAGAGGCATTAGTTGAAAAGTTTATTCCGTTTCAATTCAACGATATCAATTACAAGATCAACAACAAAGCAGTGGTTTACAGTTGTAATTGTGCAACACCTCAAAACATTGTTGGCTATTCAACTGCACGGGGCAGTATACCATTTAACTTTCAACTGAGTGCATCAAGTGTAAAGAAGTTGTTGAATGGTAACAGTGAATTACAACCTCTTGTGCCGCTTGTAACTAGAACCACAGTCAAAAAACCAAGTTTCACAGAATTTGGTGATGCAACAACTATTAATGTACAAGAAGATGTTACAACCAGTGTTGAACAACAACGTGCAGGTAAACTTGGACTTCAAGACAGAACAGTAACATCAGGATTATGTGATGCACTTAATCAGCATCAACGTGAACTTGCCAAAAAAAATGGCATGATACCAGATGAATACATAATTGAAATCGAAGATGTACCTGGATTAATTGATGCAAAGATGAACAAGCAAGGTAGAACAGATAAAACAAGGTCTAAAATGCAAACATCAAGCGATCCAAGTGAACAAAAAAATATGGAAAAAGTGGCAGTAGACAAACAAACCAAAGAGTATAGTATCAGTGCTGGTACTCAGATTATCCAGTTGATTGATCAAGTGTTAAAAAATTCTACATATGTTACTGCACAACAAACCATTGCCTTTGACGAAATAACCAACAAAGAAATACGCAATCCACCTGTTAAAACCGTGCAATGGTACAGAATTACCCAGTTTGCTGCTCCAAAAGAATATTGCAAAATACGCAACGATTATGCTTATCAGATAACCTATAGAATCTCAAGGTATCAAATCAATACACCACGATCACCTTATTTTCCTCCTGCAATGTATCGAGGTGCTCACAAGATATACAACTATTGGTTTACTGGGTTGAACACAGAAGTTTTAGATTTTGACATAGAAGTTAAGTCAAACTTTGTTACTATAATGGGCAAAGATGGACTAATCACAGATGAAGATGTAGCAGTTGGAAACGATGCACGATTTGCTGAAAAAAGATTTTTTCAAAGTGCACCAGATTCTAGCACACAAGGTGCCGCAGGAGACGCTGGCCGACCGGCTGCTCAATTGGCAGCAAGGTTGTATTCACCAGCTGATGTTTCCAAAGCTGATCTTACTATAGTAGGTGATCCAGATTTTATCATGCAAAGTGAATTGTTTTATAGTGCTGGTAATCTAGAGGCTTTTGAGCCTGATGGAAGTGTAAATGGCAACGCTGGCGAAGTGCTATTTGAAATACGTTTTAACCGTCCTGTAGACTACAACATGGCCACTGGAGAGACACCTGTAAACGCTGAAAACTCTGATAGTAAAATCACAGGAGAAAAAAATCTAGCCGCTGAAAGTTTAGTGTATGCTGCCACTAATGTTACAAATAAACTAGCTGATGGTAAGTTTACACAATCAATTCAAGGTGTAGCAAGGATGTTTGACAATGCAGTAAACAGTCCAAAACAAAAACAGGTCGAGAAAAATGTTGTAGAAGAACCAGGATTAGATGCCTTTGGTGGTGCTGGCGGAGCTATAAGTCCAACCACACCACGGGCAAGCAAGGTTGAAACACCTGTAGCAAGGCCAACTCCAACTGGTGCTAGCCGAAGTAATACTGGAAGTACTTCATTCACTCCAGATCCTCGTGCCGGAAATTTTAAAACTGCAACTGTTGATGGAAGTAGAACAAATACTCAACCATACACTAGTGCAACAGTAAATAATGCTACTACTACTAAGATTGCAAAGTTACCTGATGCCACTGTAAACTATTCAGATGATGCAGACGTAACGCCGGGTGAATCGGATTGGCAGCCACGTTCTGGCACAGTTGTACAACCGCCGGTACAACCTAAACCTGGAAGCAATACTGTAAGTGACGATGCTGGAACAAAGACTAGCCCGGTGCAAGAAAGTTTATTTGCAAAGAGACGCAGAGAAGCAAGAGCAAGGTCAGAGGCAGCACAAGCTAGAGGTGCAAAGTCAACAGGATTTCAAGGCGGCGGTACAAATGCAAGTTCCGCTTTTAGATAAGGAAAATTAATGTCAGAAAACTATCAAAGAAGCAGAGGCGTCCCTGGAGCATATAAAACATCCGCTGGCGGTACCCCAGCTGAATCAGGTCCGTTTATTGGTGAAGTTGTTAATAATATTGATCCAATTAGAGCTGGAAGACTGCAAGTTTATATTGAATATATTTCAGGAGACGATAAGAACAACAAAGATCTATGGCGTACTGTAAGTTATATTTCACCATACTATGGTTATACTCAACAGAGTGCTCAACAACCAACTGGTCCAGGTAGTTTTACTGGTAATAATCATGCATATGGATTCTTTGGCACTCCCCCTGATCTTGGAACAAAAGTTCTTTGCTTTTTTGCTGACGGTGATCCAAACAAAGGCTACTATGTAGGTATGCCAATATCTCCTGGTTTAAATCATATGGTGCCAGCAATTGGTAGCAGTAAAAAGTACATTGACGATAGTGGTTCACCGCTATTTGCCAACAAAGCAAAATTGCCAGTGGTTGAAATAAACAATGCCAATGATGCAATAGCAGAAAATCCAAGATTTTTTGATGAAACAAAACCAGTACACAGTGTACTGGCTGGTCAAATGCTGTCTCAAGGAGTTATAGCAGATCCCTTGATTGGGCCAATTGGTTCCAACAGTCAACGTGAATCACCAAGTACTGTTTTTGGAATAAGCACTGCTGGAAGACCAGTATATCAAGGTGGACTAACTGATGCTCAAATAGCAGCCAAGGTAGCAAGTAGTACGCTTCAAGCAAATGAAACCACCATAATTGCACGTAAAGGTGGACACAGTTTGGTAATGGACGACGGCGATCTGGCCGGCGAAGATAACCTAACAAGAATACGCACCAGTGCAGGTCATCAAATAATGATGAATGATACTGCTGACAAACAAACAATTCACATTATGCATGCAAACGGACAGACCTGGATAGAACTAGGAAAAGAAGGCACCATTGATCTATATGCATCAAACAGTCTAAATATTAGAAGTGCCGGTGAACTAAACATGCATGCTGATCGTAATATAAACATAGCCAGTGAACTTGGAAGTGTTAACATTTTTGCAAAACGTGCAATGAGTCTTGAAACAGGCAGTTTAAGCCTCACTGGCACAAACAGTATTTTGGCCTATAGTAAAAGCTCAGTGGGAATCAAAAGTGATGGCAGTTTAAATCTTAACAGTAGAACCGGTGGATGGGGTGCAGGCACTGGACTTACACTTGAAGCAGGATGTATAAAACTGAATAGTGGATCAGCTCCACCAGTGAGTAAAACTGTTGAGATACCTAAGTTAAGATTAGCAGATACAAAATTTTCTCCTCAACAAGGTTGGATACCAGAACCAAATGCAATCGAAACAATTGTTACTAGAGCTCCTACACATGAGCCTTACGCAGAAAGAGGCACTGGTGTCAATACTAGTACCAGTTTAGAATCACCTGCTGAGCAAGTTCCTTTGGATCCAAAAACTCAGGACGCAGTAACCAAAGCAGAATCAACAGAGATTGATAGTGTTACAGAAGCAGATTATGAAAAACAATCGCAGGTAAAAACAAACGTTGGTAAAATACCACCTGAAAAAGTAACCAGTATGGTAGCACAATCTAGCAAACTGGTTCCTCAGGATTTCAATGAAATATCCAATGCTAACGGTGTTGGAAAATTTGGTTTTAGTGCAACTGAATTAGAAAAAGGAGGATTGTTGAAACCAGGAACTGCAGAGTTCTTTCTCAAGGATGCTACTGCTGACCTAAACACTGTTTTAAGTAGTGCAAGTGTGTGGACTGGTTCACAAGGCGTTAATGGACTTAGTGATTTTTTAAACAACGAAACATTACAAGATGTAACCAAAACAGATTTATTCAACAAAGGATTAGGCGAGTTGCAGAATGCAGGAATAGTAACCGGACTAGAAGATGAATCTGCACTAGGCGGTTTGGTCAGTGGTGCAAGTAAATTTGGAGCAGACGCAGTAAAAAAATGGCAAGATGGATCTGCAACACTTGGAGAAACATTTGCCGGAAGTAACAGTACAAAAATTACCAGTTCTGACATGAATAAAGTTGTACGAGGCGGCCAGTATTCAATACAATTAGCACAACAAAAACTCAGCAATGAAGTACAAGGATTTTCAACTGGCAGTGGCGGTGTAGTTGGCACCACGGTAAGAAGTAGCCTTGATACTGCGGTAGCAAGTGTTGTTACAAACAAGAAAGTCAACGGAGTGGATGCAGAAACTGCGGCATTCGAAGCGGAATTTGACGCACAAAACAATACCACAAATACGTAGGTAAATACAGTATGCCAACATTTATCGGATACAGTACCATTGGAAGGTACAAAAGTTACACAGTCACAGATTTTGAATTAATTAAACGTGACCTATTAAACGCACTTAGCATTAGACAAGGTGAAATGCCTGGACGTCCTAATGTTGGTTCAACTATATGGAGTTTAATCTTTGAACCTCAAGGTGCTCAAACTTCAAAAGCAATAAACAAAGAACTACAACGTATAGTTGCTCAAGATCCAAGAATCAGTATCTCGGATATCAATGTTTATCCACAAGAGAACGGAATACTAATAGAACTTGAAGTTGATACTGTTAGTGGACAACAAGGTGAACTTCTCAATATATTTTTCAATAGCGAGACCATGAGAGCTGCCTACGCAGATGTGTAGATAAACTACGTAGTTTATTCTTTTCATAAATACCATGTAAGGAAACACACATGGCTAAAACTACAAGACAAACAAGTATATTTGGTGTAGAAGATTGGAAGAGAATCTATCAAACCTATCGTGAAGCTGACTTTCAAAGTTATGATTTTGAAACACTCCGAAAGACTTTCATTGATTATATAAGACTGTATTACCCAGAAAGTTTTAATGATTACATAGAGTCTAGCGAATTTATTGCTATACTTGATGTTATGGCTTTTATGGGTCAAGCAGGAAGTTTTAGAAATGATCTGAATACCCGTGAAAACTTTATTGATACTGCTGAAAGAAGAGACAGTGTCACTAGATTAGCAGAACTAGTCAGCTATACACCAAAGCGTAATACTGCGGCACAAGGTTTTCTAAAAGTACAAAGCATCAGTACCACTGAAGGTGTAACAGATTTTACAGGTGTAAATCTATCAAACATTACAATCAACTGGAATGATACCACAAATCCAAATTGGTTAGAACAATTTACAGTTGTTGTAAATGCGGCTCTTAGCGGAAGTCAGCGTTTTGGAAAACCAGGAAACAGCCAAACACTATTAGGTGTTGATACAGAAGAATATACACTTAACTTAATTGCAGGTTTTTTGCCTGTTGTTCCGTTCAGTCAGACTGTGAATGGCACTAACATGACATTTGAAGCAGTAAATGCAACTTCATTAAATGAAACATATCTATATGAGCCTGCACCAGCACCAAGCGGTCCACTCAACCTGTTGTATAGAAATGACAAACAAGGCTATGCAAGTGCAAACACTGGTTACTTTTTTTATTTCAAGCAAGGTTCACTTCAGGATCAACAATTCAATCTTGGAGAAAGAATCAGCAACAGAATTGTAAATGTTAACATAGAAGGCATTAACAACGAAGATGTTTGGTTATATCAACTTAATGCTCAAAATTCAATAATTGCAGAATGGGAAAAGGTTGAAAACATCTACACTGGAGCAGTTGAAGAACTTACACCTGAACAACGTAGATATTTTAGTATTACATCAAGAACAAACGATCAAATAAATCTAAACTTTGGCGATGGTGTGTTTAGCAGTATACCAGTTGGAACCTTTAGAACCTATGTGAGAAGTTCAAACGGACTAAACTATATTATCAATCCTGACGAAATGCAAAATGTAACTTTTAACATAGGTTATGTAAGCAAAACAGGCAGAAACGAAACGCTTACCTTTACCTGTGCGTTAACTGTACCAGTGAGCAATGCAGCCAGCAGAGAAAATATCAACGATATCAAACAAAGAGCTCCGGCAAGATACTACACTCAGGATAGAATGGTTAATGGAGAAGACTATAACAATTTTCCATACACTCTTTATTCAACTATAATCAAGTCCAAAGCTGTTAACAGAAGCTCAATTGGTACTAGTAGATACTTGGATCTAGTAGATGTAACTGGAAAATATTCAAGTACAAATGTTTTTGCTTCAGATGGCATGATATATGAAAACACACAAGTTCCTAGTTTTACATTTACCTTTGCTGATCAAAATGACATCACAAACGTTATTGTAAATCAAGTCGAACCTGTGCTTGCTAGTAGAGGCATGCAAGAATTCTATTATGAGAATTTCAATCGTCCAAGTTTAACAACATTAAATTTAGAATGGAATCAAAGTACTACAAGCAATAACGAAACCACTGGTTATTTTAAATTTGTGGCTAGTGGAGCACCAGCACCAGTTGGTCCTCAAGCAAGTGACAATAAAAAATATATTGCACAAGGTGGATTAATCAAATTTGTACCCCCTGCAGGACAGTATTTTACTCCAACAAACAGATTGGCAGTTGGCTCTCCAACATTACCTGGAGATAAAATGGTTTTATGGGCAACTGTTACTGCTCTTGAACTGGACGGAACAAATTTTGGTGTTGGAAACAACGCTGATGGAACTGGTCCAGTGACTCTCAACAATTTTATTCCGACAAATGCAGTGCCAACACAGGTTATTGTGAATTTTATCACTGATTTGCCTACTGCGATTGAAACAACCATGAGAGAAAACATCGAACTGTACAGAAATTTTGGTTTGGGTTATAATAATCTCACACAGACATGGTATGTGATAACTTCAACAAATCTCGACAGTAGTACTACTTTTAGTTTAGCAAATGCTCAGAATACTTCGGGTACAGGTTTAGACAATAGCTGGCTTGTGGATTTTCAAACTGATGGTGTAACTTACACTGTAAGTTCAAGAAGTTTAGATCGTTTTTGGGCAAGTGTTTTAGAAACAAGGTTCTTCTATGATGGTACACAAAAAGTTTATGATCCTAAAACAGGTAAGGTAATCAATGATTTCATAAATGTTTTAAAAACAAACAACCTACCTGATTCTAGTTCAACACTCAATAGTGATGAGATACTGGACATAATTGGACAACCTGTTGAGGCAGATGGCTTTATTGATGACTTTCGAGTACGAATAAGTTATAAAGATTCTGACAACGACGGTATTCCGGACAATCCAGATTATTTTGAAACATTGGTTGCTCCTGATACAAATCCTAATACAAAAAGAATATATTTGCAACAAACTATTGATTTTGATAACCTTGAAAGATATACACCATTAGCAAGTGGTGTTGTAATTGGGTCTTTAGCAACTGAAGATGCGATTGAGCTTGTAAAAAGCGAATATCCAAATGGACAGGTTTTTTACGCATACACAGATGAAAAATTTTATAAACTTACTGTAGCATATGATGGTGTAAGAACTATTGCAGAAGTTAGTGGCTATCAAACTTTTGTTGGCAGACAAGATCTTTATTTTCAGTACCGTCATAATGCACCACTGAGCCGACGTATCGATCCAGGTACAACCAATATCATTGATATCTTTCTTTTGACTCAATCATATTATAATGCTTATCAAAATTACATTAGAGACACCACTGGTTCAGTAACTGAGCCAGCACAACCAACTATTGACGAATTAAGTACTTCATACAATACGCTTGATCAGTACAAAATGATCAGTGATAATGTGATTTTAAATAGTGTAACATTCAAGCCATTGTTTGGAATAAAAGCACCAGTTGAACTTAGAGCTACAATAAAATGTGTAAAGAATTCTTCAAGTACAGTTAGCGTAAGTGAAATTAAAAGCCAGGTAGTTAATGCTATGAATCAGTATTTTACAATTGAAAATTGGGATTTTGGCGATACATTTTTCTTTTCTGAATTGAGTGCTTATTTGCATGATCAATTAGGTTCAATTATCAGTACAGTTGTTCTTGTACCAACTAATCCTTTGAAATCTTTTGGAGATTTATACGAAATAAGATCCCAAGCAAATGAAATTTTTGTAAATGCCGCAACAGTTAATGATGTTGAAGTAATCGATGCATTGACCAGCAGTCAACTGCGAACTGCACCAAATAGTGGAGTAGTTTAAAATATGGCAAAGCGAATTCGCTCAGAAGATTTCCTACCTGAAATCTTCCAAACCCCAGCAAACAAGCAACTTCTAAGAAGTACTCTTGACCAACTTACACAAAATCCTAAACTTAAACCAACTGAAGGTTATATAGGACGTAAAATTGGCCCTGGTGTGACAGCGAGTGACAACTATGTTCTTGAGCCATCCCAAACCCGTACTGATTATCAATTAGAACCAGGTATAGTACAACTTAAACCTGATACCAGCACTGTGGAAAATGCAATTACCTATCCTGGTATTATTGATAGTTTAAACATGCAAGGTGCAAACACCACTCGGCACGATAGATTGTTTGATAGTGAGCATTATAGTTTTGATCCAATGATCGATTACGATAAGTTTATAAATTTTGGACAATACTATTGGATACCAGCAGGTCCAAATAGTGTAGATGTTTTTGCAAGTACTATTCCAACTTCTGACAACTATGACGTAACCTATTCAGATGGTGGATATAAATTTAGTGGTGTTAGTGGCACTCTTCCTACAATCACTCTTGTAAGAGAAGGAAACTATACCTTTGATGTAAATGCAAGTGGACGTAATTTTTGGATACAGAGCGTTCCGGGCACCAGTGGAGTGTTGCCACAACAGACCAATCAAAGTTCACGTGAAGTGCTTGGTGTGCTTAACAATGGAGATGATGTTGGCACAGTAACTTTTAATGTTCCAGCCAAGACTGCACAGAATTTTTATTTTAATCTTGCTGATATAGGCTCAACTGACCTAGTAGAAGATACACTTCAGTTTAATCAAATTAACAATAGATATGTTGATGTATTCTTAGAAGAACATGGCGGTATTGATGGTATAACTGATTTACAAAATCGCACACTAATTTTTAATACAACCACAGATCAAGGATGGGAAGACGAAGAACCATTTTCAAGTGAAGGGTTTGATACCACTGCATTTAGTGATTCTGGAGCTATACCTACTGACGCTGATCGTTATGTACAATGGCGTATAAATTACAACTATGATGATCCTCTTCGTCCGTTTATGGAACTTACAAAGGTTCAAAGCATTGCAAATCTTAGCAAAACAAAAATAGAATATGGTACAGAGTATTCTGGCAGTACGATGTACAAAACCGCTGAAGGTATATTTGCACGTCAACCATTGATCACTGCTAATCTTGATATACTTTATTATCAAGATGGAAGTGATGAAACCAATTTTGGTGTGATCAGAGTGGTTGATCAAATAAATGCTTCTGATTTGAATATTGCAGACATACTTGGTAAACCCAATTATACATCACCTAATGGTGTGGTTTTTACAAATGGACTAAAAGTAAACTTTATTGGAAATGTTGTTCCTGCAAGTTATGCAAACGTAGAATACTATATAGAAGGTGTTGGTACTGCAATTGAATTTGTAAAAGTCACGGATTTAGTTACTCCTGAAACCTACACCAAATCAGCTACAGTAGCATTCGATAGCACCACGTTCGACGAAGGCGGTTTTGATGCAACTGCTGATGCTCCTCTTGAACAAGATTACATGACTATTAACAGAGCCAGTATTGATCTCAATGCGTGGAGTAGATCAAATAGATGGTTTCATATTGATGTTTTAACTGCGACTGCCCAGTATAACAATACAGTATTAACACTTGATAACAACGCAAGAGCAAAACGTCCAATAATTGAATTTATAAAAAGTTTAAAACTTTTTAATTTTGGTACATTGGCTACGCAGCCAGTTGATATTATAGACTTAGCTGAAACTGATGCCTTCAGCAACATCAATGGTACTGCTGGTTATTCAGTTGATGGTTATACACTAATAGATGGTTCAAGAATTATCTTTAATGCAGATCTTGACCCTGAGGTAAGAAATAAAATTTATACAGTTGCATTTGTTGATGTGGGTGCAGGTCCAGTGATTGACTTACAACCAGCAAGTTTAACTGAACCAGACATTGCAACCAATACCACAGTGGTTATACGCTCTGGTGCAACTCTTCAAGGCAAATCATATTGGTATAATGGAACAACTTGGGTATCTGCTCAACAAAAGACCAGTACAAACCAAGCACCATTATTTGACGTATTTGATGCAAGTGGATACAGCTTCAGTGATACCAGTGTGTATCCTTCATCTACGTTTGTTGGAACAAAACTTTTTAGTTACGCAATTGGAACAGGAGCAACAGATAGTATAATTGAACAACCTCTAAAGTATCTTACTATCAACAATGTAGGAGATATTGTATTTGACAACAATCTCTACGCAGATACTTTTGTGTATATTTCTGGAACAACCAGCATTACTGAAAATATAAGCAAAGGTACTATTAGACAGTACAATACCATTGATAGTTTTACTAAATTTCTTGGTTGGCAAACAAGTTTTACAACCACTGTTCAACGTCAAAGTTTTAGTTTTGATTTTGATGGTGGTCCATTGGTACTAGATATAGAAGTAATTGATGATCTAAGTCAAATACCAGTAAAACTATATGTTGAAGGACAGTTTGTGCTTTCTAGCACCTATTCTTATACAACAAATAGTGCTGGTGTAACTGAAATTACCTTCAATCCAAACGTAGTTGGTCAGCCAGCAACTGTTCCTCCAGTTGGAAGCATCATTGAAGCACAAGTTTTAAGCAATAGTGCAAGTAGTGTAGCATTTTATACCATTCCAGACAATCTAGAATCAAATGCACTTAATAAAAACAGCAATAGTTTTACATTAGGAACTCTAAGAACACACTATGAAACCATATGTCAAAATTTAGAAAACTTTGCAGGAAAAATACACGGAGCAAACAATGTTCGAGATCTTGGCAATGTGGTGCCGTACGGTGATTTAATATTACAACAAAGTGCACCTTTAACACTTACTACTCCTTTTATCAATGAAAGAAGTGTTGATTATTTTAGAGCTCTTGAATTTAACTCCTCAGAGTATAATAAAACAAAAAATAAAATTCTTGATTATGTTGCCAACAATGATTGGGAAAACAAAACTGCGGCTCAAATTTTAGATGAAACGTTGCTTGCAATTAATGCAGGAAAAACTTCCGCTTCTCCATTTTATTGGACTGATGCAATTCCAAGCGGAACAGTTTTAGAAACTACAACATATACCGTAACACCAATCACAACTAATGTTTTTGACACACTATACAATTATAACTTTACAACGGCAAATTATCAGGGTTTGTTAGTTTACTATATTCCAATTTCAACAGGAATTGAGACACAATTAATAGGTGATGGTCATGAATATACTGTTGCTACAGATGGTCCAAGAATTACTATCAATAGTTCCATAACACTATCGATTGGCGATAAGATAATCATACGTGAATACAAAGCAACCTATGGAAGTTACATACCTGCAACTCCTAGTATGCTAGGTTTATATCAGGTATACATGCCAAGAGAGTTTTTAGATAACACCTACGTCACTCCTACAAATGTAATTCAAGGACATGATGGTAGTATCACTGTTGCTTTTCCTGAAGGTGATTACAGAAACAGTGTACTTTTAGAATTTGAAAAAAGATGCTATAACAATATCAAACTTACTGCTGAAGAAAAATACAATCCTGCAATTCAGTCATTTGATGTTATTCCAGGACAGTTTAGAACCACTGATTATACATTAACTGAGATCAATAATATACTGAATGTAAGTTTTCTAACATGGGCTGGTGCCAACAGAGTTCCATACAAAATACAAACCTATGATGCAGATAACGGTTTTACCTGGAACTATAGTCAAAGTGCCAACAGACTTGACGGTAAACCATTGATTGGCTTTTGGCGTGGAATATACTTTAATCTCTACGATACAGATAGTCCTGACACACGACCATGGGAGATGGTTGGTTTAAGTGAAAAGCCAACCTGGTGGGAAACACGCTATGGTCCTGCTCCGTATACCAGTGGAAACACTGTTTTATGGCAAGACATGGCAGACGGTAAAATCACCTATCCAACCGGTGATGTAATAAAAACACAATTTGTTCGTCCGCAGTTATTAGATTGTTTACCAACTGATTCTCAAGGTAATCTAGCAGATCCAATGGTAAGCATTGTTGGAAGCTACGATGTTAATAGTTTTAAAAAATCATGGGTAGCTGGCGATTATGCACCTACACAAACTGCTTGGAGAAGAAGCAGCTATTATCCTTTTGCAATACAGAGATTACTGGCTTTAACCATGCCAGCAAAGTATTTTAGTTTATACGCTGATGTGGACTTATACAAATACAACACTGATTTCAATCAATATCTTTACAATGATAGATATCGCATCGACGCTTCAACTATCCAAGTTTATGGCAATGGAACTGCAAAACACAGTTTTATAAATTTTGTAGTTGATTATAATAGATTAACAGGAGTTGATAGTACAACTCTAGTAAAAACAAAGTTAGAAAATCTTGATATACGTTTGTGTTATAGAATGGCTGCCTTCAGCGACAAGAACTACTTGAAAATATTTTCAGAGAAATCCTCACCAAATAGTCTAAACAGCAGTTTGCTATTACCTGATGAAAGTTACCAACTATTTTTGTACAAAAATCCAAGTTTTAGTGAAATACAGTTTTCAAGTGTAATAGTGCAAAGAACCAATACAGGGTGGACAGTGGCTGGTTATTCTACTAACAAACCATACTTCAATATTCTTAGAAGCACGGCTGCTGGAAATTTTAGTACATTTACTGTAAACGGTAACACTTTTAGAGTACCAGAAACATTCACAGATCAGGTAGTACAGGTTCCTTATGGTTATGAGTTTACCAGTTCAAGTGCAGTGGTAGATTTCTTGGTTAGTTACGGCGAACTGCTCACTCGTCAAGGAATGACATTTGATTCTACTGAGAATGAAGTAATTGTAAACTGGACACAAATGGCTCAGGAGTTTATCTATTGGGTTGGACAAAGTTGGACAGTAGGAAGTGTAATCAATTTAAATCCAGCGGCAAACGTTCTAAAGCTAGAAAAAGATTTCACTGTTGTTGAAAGTCTAACAAGTGAAAATGTAAATGATGTAATATTGAATCAAAATTTTAGAACAATGTTGGTGCAAGATTATGCAGTTGAACGTTTAGGAAATGAACTTAAACTTGTAGGATTAAACAACAATACTTTCAGTTACCTCCAGGCAAGATTTACATCATATGAACACATAATTGTGTTTGATAACACAAGTATTTTTAATGATTTGATTTATCAACCAGTAACTGGTGCAAGACAAAACCGTTTGCTTATAAATGGTTACACAGTATTTGAATGGAATGGCACATTAGATGCACAGGGTTTTATCCTAAATCAAGATAATATCAAACCATGGGAACCAAATGTTCCTTACACCAAAGGACAGATTGTAGAATATAAAAACGCTTACTGGAGTGCTACTACGCTTTTACCACCAGGTGAGACCTTTGTATTTTCAAACTGGATAAAAAGTGACTACAATAGAATACAAACTGGTTTACTCCCTAACCTAGCAACTAAAGCAGATGAATTACAAGACAATTACAATATTCACACTGCGAATCTAGAAGCAGATTCTACGCTATTAGGATTAGGACTTATTGGATTCCGTCCAAGACAGTACATGCAAAACCTTAATCTTGATGATATTTCACAAGTTGGTTTGTATGCTAGTTTTCTTGGCACAAAAGGCACAATTAGAGCGGCTGAAATATTTACAAATGCATATCTTGGAAAAGAAGAAGCAGAATATCAAATCTATGAAAACTGGGCTATACAAAGAGCAATCTATGGAGCCAATGCTAATCGTAGTTATTTTGAACTTGAACTAGATGAAAGTAAACTTTTAAGTAATCCAAGTACTATTGCAGTGGTTGAACCACTGTCTGTTTCAACTGCAGATCAAACTGTTTTGATTGATGATATTTATAAGCAAAGCTATAAGATTTCAACTACAAATATTTTACCAACAGTTGACGGGATTCCTGAAGATGTTGGCTTGCCAAGTGCAGGTTATGTGAACTATGATGATGTTGATATCAAAGTTTTTGACTTCGATGATCTAACCAATGTTATTAACAATCTTGATAACATAGTTGTTGGAACAAATATTTGGGTAGCAAAAGCAAACAGCTACGACTGGAATATTTACAGAGTAAATCTTGTAAATTCTACGCTTACCACAGTGGTGGACAATCTAAACACAACTTGTACTTTTACATTTGATGTTCCGCATGGTTTAATTGTTGGACAAAGATTGATAATCAAATTTTTCAACGTTGATGTTGATGGTGCTTACATAGTACAAACAGTTCCTGGAGTTAAAACACTCACAGTTAATCTCAGCTTGCCGGGTGATATTACAACAATTACAAATGGAGATGGTAGAGCTTTTACCCTCGAAAGCGTAAGAGTTGCTCAACCAAGCGATATCGCTGGACTAAGTTTTAGTACAAGTTTAGTTGCTACAAATCAGGTATGGGTGGACAATAACGGCAATGACAATTGGACAGTCTTACAAAAACAAAATCCATTTTCAACCACAGGCGAAATACAAGCTGAAACACCAGTAACAAATGATCTATTTGGAACCTCGTTGGCACAAGGATTTAATAATCAAGGATTAATTGTTGGCGCAAAAGGATATGCAAGTGGCGTTGGTGGTGTTTATGCATTTAACAAGTTAGAGGATGGGTCAACAATCAATGGTGCTACCTATTCTCAGCAAACAATTCTTTCACCAAGCTCTGGTGATTCTAGCTTAGAATTTGAAGGGTTTGGATTTAGTGTTGATGCAGGAAATACCGAATGGGCTTTAGTTGGTGCACCTGAATCAGAATTAAACAAAGGTTATGCAAGTGCCATTCTTAGAAATTCCTCAGACGGAACTTATTCGCTTTATCAAAATTTCAATACTCTTACAAACGATGCTGATAAGTTTGGTTATAGTGTAGCAATCAGTGCTGACGAACGTTGGATGTACATAAGTGCTCCTGCTGATAACAAGATTTACGCCTACAACAAAGTAGATGTCCAAGATCAAAGTTTAACATTTACAGGAGATGGAGCAACTTCTTCATTTAATATTTCGCCAACTATACAGTTAGATTCAAATGTTGCAATTGCTCAAACACAAATTACCGTTACTGTCAATGGGCTAGCGAAAACTGTGGTTTCAGACTTTACTGTTTCTGAGACTGCTGGAATACAAATAGTCAATTTTGTTTCAACACCAAATGAAAATGATGTTATAGTTATTACTCGTACACAGAGTGTAACATACAATCCAACAGTTTCAACAACTGATTTTAGTTTTAGTACATTGTTCACTGCAACCGCAGGTAATATAAATTCAATGACCGTTACTATAGATGGTAAATTGATGCGTCCATTCTTTGATTATGAATTGGATGGTACCAACATCCAGTTAGATACTCCAATCAGTTCAGGAACTTTAACTATAAATGCAAAAACTTATTGGGATCTAGTCACTTCATTCAGTTCAACAAGCATAGATTCAACAATTGATCAATTTGGGTACAGTATTTCAACAACAACTGATGGTAGACAAATATTAGTAGGTACACCAGATGCCACAATTGGAACAAATACTTTTGCTGGCGAAAGTTACATTGTTGATAGAAGTGTAGAAAGATTTCAAGTTACCAATGCCGCTACAGTTTCTTATACAACCAGCATTGTTCCAACTGCTCCGGTTACAGTTAAACTTAACGGAACATTCTTAATTCCAACTGGAAATGCAAACAATGCACAATTTAGTGTTGCTGGAAGTGTAATAACTATTGGAACAACACTTAATCCAGTAACACTTTCGGTTGGTGATATAATTGAAATTGAAACAAATACCTTTAGTACATTACAAAGTTTCAATAGTGCCTTAAACGGTGAAAACTATTATTTTGGTAGAGCTGTTGACATGTGTTCAACAAATTGTAGTGCATACATCAGCATGCCACACGATAGTGCAATTGCAGCTGAACAAGGAAGTGTCGAACGTTGGATAAATCAAAGTCGACTTTTTGGAACTATTACAGGCACAATTAGCAATCCTGTTCTTAGTGCCGCAGACAGTATTAGAATTAACAATTATTACGTTGCTCTTACAGGAACAACTGTTGCTAGTTTAGTTACTGATATTACAAATGCAAATATTCCAAATATTTCTGCTGCCAGTGTAGACGGTGCGTTACAAATAACATTGGTGGACATTGAAGCAGCAGAACAATTTATCAAATTAGAAGTTGCACCGGGTACAGGAACTGCATTTAGTGATTTAGGATTGAAACCGTGGGTGTATGCTCAAACCATTATTCCTCCTGTTGTACAAGCATATGGACATTTTGGCACAAGTATTAACATCAGTGATGACGCACTTACACTGGTAGTTGGTGCTCCAGATGCAACTGCATTCTTACCAACCACTTTTGATACATCAACAACAACATTTGATGCAGGCTCAACAAATCTCGTCGACCCATTACCAGAATCTGGTGTTGCTTATACCTATGATTATTTAAATTCTGCATCTCCGAGTACAACCAATCCAGGCAAGTTTGTTTACGGACAACAAATTTATGATACTGAGATTACCAGCCTTGACAGATTTGGAAGCAGTGTAAGTTATGTAGATGGTGTTCTACTTGTTGGAGCACCTAACGATGACCTTGGAGATAGCACAGGTGATTACGGCAGAGTAATTGAATTATTGAATGCAGATAATGAACTAAGTTGGAAAGCAAGATATACCGAAACTCCAGTTGTTGATTCTGCCTTGTTAAACAGTGTGTTTACATACAATAAAATTTCTAATAGCATTACATCTTATTTAGATTTTATAGATCCACTACAAGGCAAGATACTTGGAGCAGCACGTGCTAATATAGATTATACTGGTGGTGTTGATCCGGCCGCATACAACACAGGTACGGTGAACAATTTTGGTAGCATGTGGAGAGAAGAACACCTTGGAGAAATTTGGTGGGATCTCAGCACAGTCAGATTTATCGATTACCATCAAGATGATATACAATTTAAAGCAAGACGTTGGGGACAGTTGTTTGACGGTTCAAGTGTAGATATATATCAATGGACTGAAAATACAGTGCCGCCTGCAAGCTATACAGGACCTGGAACTGTTTATACCACAGACAGTTATACTACTATAACCTATTTGGATAGTGCCGGAACCTTTGTTACAAAATATTTTTACTGGGTCAAAGGACTAACAGCAATAAGTCCAAACAAAACACTCAGCTCAACTGGTATTGAACAGTACATTGCTAACCCACGTGCAAGTGGCATAGCCTATGCGGCAGCAATTGCTACAAATGAAATTACACTTTATAACTGTAGAAACTTAATAAGTTCTACTGATACAATATTACACGTCGAATTTGATAAAATTGCTAATGATGATAATGTACACAGCGAATATGATATCGTCACTGACGGAGACGAAAACAGCTTTCTCGGCGGGCAGTTATATAGAAAAATGCTAGATAGCTTTTGTGGAGCAGACACTGTGGGGAATCTTGTTCCAGATCCCACGCTTAGTATTGCTGATAGATATGGCGTAAGTTTTAGACCAAGACAAAGCATGTTTATTGATAGATTTCTTGCATTAAAAAATTATATGACAAGAGCAAATGCTATTATGAAGTTGTATACTATTTCAGAAAGCAAGAGTTTTACACTATTAAACAGTGAAGAGCCTGAACCAACTGCGGCAAGTGGCCTATGGGACAAGCGAGTACTAACCTATGCCGAGCTAACCTACCAAGATTTATTACAGGTAGCAATTGGATATAGGTATCTAGTGGCAAGTGATGTAAACAACGAAGGGTTATGGTCAATTTACACAGTTCAATCAGACCGTACTCTTTTACTTACTCGTGTACAAAGCTATAAAACAAATCTCTATTGGAGTTACGTAGATTGGTTTGGACTTAATGCTGACGGATCTTTTTACTCAAGTGCCAATGCTCCTGCATATGAAGTACAGGTTTACAGTGAATTACTTGCTCTAAGTAATGTACAAAATGGTGAATGGGCAACTGTAACTGCAAATAGCAATGGAAAAACAGAAGTATATCAGTATAGCACAACATCAGGTGAATGGACAAGAGTTTATTTAGAAGATGGAACAATAGCAATTGACAACACAATTTGGGATTATACAATCGAAAATCCCATTGCTGGTGAAGAGCCGATTACTGAAACAAGACAAATACTTCAAGCTCTGAATACTCAAATATTTGTAGGAGATTTATTATTACGACGTAACGAACTGTTAATTCTTACTTTCGAATTTATTATGAGCGAGCAAGCAGCACCAAATTGGTTGTTTAAAACCAGTTTGATTGATGTTAATCATAAGATACGTGATTTGATAGAGTACCCAATTTTTAGAAGAGATAATCAAGACTTTGTTGAAGATTATATCAAAGAAGTAAAACCATATCATGTTCAGATAAGAGAATTCAATTTAAGATACGAAGGTGAAGATACCTATAACGGAAGTGTTACTGATTTTGACCTGCCAGCATACTATGATGATACACTCAAACAGTTTGTATCTCCTATACTAGATGATAGCGTAAATCCACAATCTTTAAGTGCAGTACCAAGTACATCTGCTTTGTGGACAACTTTTCCATGGAGTCAATGGTATCAAAACTATCTATTAATAGTTACAGGTGCCACAGTTGTAACTGGCGGTTCTGGTTACACAGTCGCACCACAGGTAATTGTAACAGGCGATGCTACAACACAGGCAACTATGACTGCAACTGTAAACACCGCTGGAGTGGTGACTGCTATCAATGTGATTACTCCAGGTAGTGGTTATACTACCACTCCAACTATTACTATATCAGGAGGTAATGGTACTGGAGCAACAGCAATAACAGTGTTAGCACCACAACAGGTACGTGATTTTACAACCACTATTGCTTATAACAGAATTACATATTCAAGTACAGTTATTGATTGGACTGCAAATACTGCATACACCACAGGACAATTGGTACGTTATCCTGTTCCGACTGTAGGCGTAATAAATGTTGCAGAGCCCAAAGTATATAGTGTAAACACAAACTTTACTTCGACAAATGAATTTGATCCAGAGAATTATACTGTAGTTGACCCTGAAACACTTGATGCAGCAGATCGAACAATTGGACTTTACAATCCTGGTCCAAATGAACCAGGTCGTGAGTTAGCACAAGTAATGACTGGTATTGACTATCCTGGTGTACAAGTTGATGCTCCAGATTTTGATCAAAATACAGGATTCGATATTGGTAACTATGATATTAATCCATTTGATAACATCAGTTTTGGGCCAGAGGGTGAACCCACGTACGATGATTCAATACTAGATGCAATTTATGAAAGCAGTTTCACCGACACATATCTTGGTACAAGAGCAACTGACATTAACGTAGAAGGTGGTGGATTTATTGACACCTATAGTTCACATGCTCCTGAAGAACTTGTACCTGGAAGCGAATTTGACACACTTGATCTAAAAGTTTTTACTCGTTCCGGCAGTGACTGGAGTAACAATGGACATGGATTTGAAATAAAAAGTATTAGTGGTACTTTTACTGCAACTGGTGTTACAATTAGTTTTCTTAACTTAATTCAACATCCTGTTAGTGTTAATGTAATCAATTTATCAACTAGACAGGTACTTCCACCATCAGCAACCTCTATCAATTGGGTTGCTAAGACTGTAAGTGTGAGTGCAACTGCAAATGCAAGTGCAGGTGATACTATCAGAGTTGAAGTATATGGACTAGGTGGAGGTTCACAACTTTACAAGGAAAGTTTTGTTGGAAGTTTGATCACAAATAGTAGACAGATAATACCAGTTGCATTTACAGAAATTAACCAAATGGTTGTTTTTATAAATGGCATCGAAAATACTGATTATACCTTTGCCGCAAGTGGAAGTTTTGCAACTGAAGTCACTTTTGGAAGTCAACCTACTGACACACAATGGGTAACAATTGTTGCTCTTGGGGCAACAACTCCAATTCAATATAGTTGGAGCACAGAGGTAAAAGATTATTTTAACTATGATGGTAGTAGCACACAGTATCCATTGAGTGCAAGTTTACAAGGAACAAACATTGCAAACATGGTTGTTGATAGAGATGGCTTTAGATTGCGTCCACCAGAAGGAATTGAGTATACCGGAGATGGTTCCAGCCTTGGACCATATTACTTGAGTACCACAGCAAAAACAAATCAGGCATTGATAAGCACTGCTGATTTATTGGTATATGTTGACAACGTTAAACAAAATGTGTCTGTTAATTGGACACTCAGCACCTGGGATGGAAGCAGTGATAGATATATCGAATTCAATAGTCAAAGTTTACCACCTGCAGGTTCTAGAATAGAAATTTATACCACTACTGAATCTGACTACACAATAGTTAACACAAGTGATATTAATTTACGAGTGAGTGCTGCTTTTGATGCACTTTTTGATGTTACTACGTACAATGATACCTCACAACAGAATATAATGACCAAGGTTTACGTTGGGCCTACAACTGAAGGAGTAACAACCGGTATTGCCTATGATGAGGATGCTTATGATGCAAGCACTTTTGACGAAACAGTTGGGTCTACAATTGAAACAAACAATTTTGCACTAGGAAGACTGGTTACTGAGCCACAAAGAATGTTGGTAACTCTAAACGGACAATATTTACAACCAAGTATAGATTTTACAGTATCAACTGGAAGTGATAACCTAAGCACTCTTTCACTTAATTTAAGTATTTTGAATGCGGCAGATGTTTTGGCGGTAACAATGTTTACTAATAGTGTTGTTCCTAACAGTCTTAACTTCCGTATTTTTCAGGATATGCTTGGTAATCAAAAACTTCTAAGATTCAACTTAACTAACACCACTGAATTAAGTCAATCAGTTGCAATAACAGATGATATTATTTTTGTCAATGATGTAACAAAACTCAGTGAGCCTAACCTTACACAAGGAATTTTTGGACAACTTATCGTAGGTGGAGAAAGAATAACTTACAGATCTAGAAATACAGGAAACAATAGTGTAAGCGGACTTAGACGAGGTACCGCAGGCACAGGAGTATACCAACATAGTATTGGTGCAACTGTTAGTGATGTTGGCGCTGGACAACAACTTCCTAGTCGTTATCAAGAAGTAACAACCACTGACAAAACAAATGTTGGCGATGGTTCAACAAAGGTTTTTGAAACATCTATTGTGATTCCAACACTTATCGACAGTACAGAAATTACAGATGCAATTACAGTCACAGTTGGAGGTACACTATTAGTACCAGAAACTGATTATACAGTCACAGAAGTTAACCCAACAAGCACAGAAGTTACACTTGTAACTGCTCCAGCAAGCGGAGTTGAAGTTTATTTTAGCCAAGTTACTGCAAATGTAATGTATGCTCAAGGCACAAATACTGCCAGCAATGGAGTTGCGTTACAAGATCAAACAACACCAGCCGCTCTATTTTTGAAAGACTAGGTAATTTATTAAGGTAAATACAGCATGAAACAAGAAAATGCAAATGAGGAATCAGTGACAGAACCAGTTGAGGATGTTCGTCCAAATGAAAATGGACAAATTGCTATTAGTGGTCATATCAAAATTTTTGATCCCAACAGTGGCGAAGTTATTGTTGATAAACGCAATGCTATTCATTATGAAAATATCAGTGAAGCATTAGCAAACAGTCTTGCAAATAAAGCAGTTGGCCAAATTTACAGCATGGCATTTGGAAATGGCGGCAGTAGTGTTGATACCACTGGAGTAATTACTTACTTGCCTCCAAATACAACTGGTCAAAATGCCAATCTTTACAATCCAACATATTCAAAAGTTGTTGATGACAATAGTGCAAGCAATACAGATACAACTAGAAACAAACTCACAGTAACACACACAACTGGAAAAGTATACTCTGACATACTTGTAAGTTGTTTATTAGATTATGGAGAGCCTTCAGGTCAACAGGCTTTTGATAATTCAACAGATTTCAATGGTGATTATGTTTTTGACGAGTTGGGTTTGAAAACTTGGAATGGTAGTGCAACCGACTTAAGATTAATAACACACGTGATTTTTCATCCAGTACAGAAAAGTTTAAACAGACAAATACAGATTGATTATACTGTTCGTATACAGACATTAACCAATCTTAGTTCAACATAAATACAGGTATATTGTAAAAATAATAAATACACTTGTAGTAAACGGAGTAAAACAAAATGGCATATACCATTAACCTGACAGATGGTACAATATTTGCAGTAGTTGCAGACGGTACAATCAATACAGATTCAAGCCAAACGCTAGTTGGAAAAAACTATGCTGGGTATGGAGAGTTCTTAGACGAGAACTTTATTAGACTTCTTGAAAATGCAGCCAACACAAGTGCACCTGGTGCACCATTAACAGGTCAGCTTTGGTATGATAAAACCAATAACGTAATTAAAGTATACAACGGAACACTATTTAAATCAATTTCTGGAGCGATAAGCTCAGCAAGTCAACCAACTTCAAACGTAGCGGGTGACTTATGGTTTGATTCAACAAACGGCCAGTTAAAAGTTTATAGTGGTACAAGTTTTATAACTGTTGGTCCCGCAAGCACAAGTGGACAAGGAACATCTGGTGCAATTGTAGCAACAGTTTCAGATACTCTTGCAGTCGATCATGTTATAGTTCAGATGTATGTGAACAATGTAATAGTTTCAATATTCTCAAAAGATGCTACTTTTACTCCGGCAGTGGCTTTAAGTGGATTTGCAACTATTGGCCCAGGTTTAAACATGAGTACAACTGTATCAAACGCAGTGTTTAACGGAACCGCAACAAACGCTGATACATTAGACACATTAAATTCGACATCTTTTATGAGATCTGATGCAGCCACAAGCAACGATACAAGCATAAGTGTTTTATCTGATACTGGTTTATACATTGGTGGAGACAGTGACGGGCATATAAGTGTAAGTGGAACAGATGTAAGAATTGACAACGACACACAAGACGGCGATTTAATTTTCCGTGTCAATGATGGTGGTGTAGTAACTACTGCAATGACAATTGATGGTGCATCATCTGTTGTAAATATCAACACAAGTGCAGTCGCAACAGGCAATGTAACAGCTGGAAATATAGTAACTGCAGGACAAGTAACTGCAACTGGTAACGTAACTGGTGGTAACTTAAACACAGGTGGTATTGTTGCAGCAACTGGCAACGTATCAGGTGGAAACTTGGTTACTGCAGGAAGCATAACCGACGGTGCAATGACCATTGATAATGGCACGTTAACAGGAGGTGTTGCCGCAACATTCAGTGGTGCAGTATCAGGTGGCACATTAACAGACGGTACTATCAGTATCAATTCTGGTGCAATTACAGCAGGTGTATCAGCCGCATTTAGTGGAACAGTATCAGTTAACTCAGCAGATGGTGTAACTGCTATTGTGAACAGTGGAACTGACGGTGTAGGAAACATTGGTGCAAGCGGTGCTAGTTTTAATACAGTATTTGCTCTTGCAACATCAGCACAATATGCTGATATGGCAGAACGTTTTCATGCAGACGCAGAATACACTCCAGGAACAGTAGTTGAGCTAGGTGGAATAAATGAAGTTACAGTTTGTAAAGAAGAATTAAGCAATAGAGTATTTGGTGTTGTATCAGACAAACCAGCATACCTAATGAATGGCGGAGCTGGCACAGATGCTACACATCCACCAATAGCAATGAGCGGAAGAGTACCTGTAAACGTAATGGGATTTGTCACTAAAGGCGACAGACTAGTAAGTGCTGGTAATGGTATTGCAAGATCTGCAACCGAAGAAGAAGCAACTGCTTTTAATGTTATAGGTCGTGCTCTAGAAAACAAATTAGATAACCATGTAGGTTCTATAGAAGCAATTGTAAAAATTGTTTAATACATTGTAGCATAAAGGAATAAAAGGAAAATGACATACTCTTTCGGAAACACCATCTTAGATGATGACTACAACGGGTTTAAGGATAGTGTAAATACAATGTGGAGTACCGGATCAGGAGATGCTGGATACGGACAAACTGCAATTAGTGCTGTTAGTGCTGGCTCAACCATATCAGCAACACAATGGGCAAGTTTGCTCGATCCAATCACAAGTGCTGCTTCACACCAAGGATCAACAATTACATCAATTACAAATCCAAGTGCAGGCGGTACAATTTCTGCATTTACGGCACTATCATCCAATGTAAGCGCCGTAACAGGTGCTACCAGACATAATGCAGTGGCTTCTGGTTCAGATAGTTCTGCAACAACAACCACAACAAGTGCGTGGAGTACAAGTGCTACAACTACAAAAACTATAACATTTGCAAGTGCCGATCAATATCGTTACTTCTTTAATGCTGGTGGAATGATAAGAATGAGTTGGTCACGTAGTGGTGGTAGTACTTCAGACCAAAATACATCATGGACAAATATGCTTAGTGTTGCTGGTACAATTGTACTAACAGGTATAGGTTCGGCTAAAAATATTGCAAGTGTGTCATATACTGGAACAACAAAAATTGGTGGCGGTGGAACTGCACCTGCGACATTATTAACAGGTACAGGTGCTGAAGATCTTGGTGCTTCAGTTACACTTTTTAAGCAATTGAATAACACTTATAATTATACAGCTAACTTTATACAAGTAGATGCATCTAGATCATCCAATACTATTTCATTTGCAGTTACACTTTCTGATAACGATAGCACACCTGGAACTGATTCGGTTGATGGCACACTCACAATGACAACAACAATACGTCAACCATCAACAACCTATCTGTCAGCCAGTTGGGGTTCAGTAACTCAGAATGCGGCTACTTGGTCTTTAAGTTAAAAATTATACCAGGTTATAGTTTGCATACTAATTAAGTGTATGCAAACTGACCAACTTTCTAAAAACATAAAAGCACGATTTGATCATCAACAAGCAAGAATTATTTTACGTGAAACATATCAAGCAAAGATGATTTTCACATACAATGGTGGTATGTGGCAAGCAAGTCCAGAATTGATTATGTTATGTTCGGTTTGTGATGGTACTGTGGTATTAGAAGATTATTACAACACACCTATAAGTGTAGATAGCAATGAATTGTTTGTGCTTGCAAAACAACGATGGCAAGAACAAATGAATGCATGGCAAGCAGAATATCAAGAAATTTCTAAAAACAGATGACTGTTGGGGCAATAGTTTTTGCATTTGATAGTGAGATACCATATTCAAAACTAGCAATAGAATGTGCAAGTCGTGTAACCAAATATCTTGATATTCCTGTCACACTTATAACTGATAAGTCTGTTGATACTGACGTTTTTGACCAACAGATCATTGTGGCAAAAGGCAAAGATACTAACAGACGTTTTTTTATTGACAGAGATAAAAATACAACTTGGTTTAATTTTGGTAGACACCTGGCCATGGAACTTTCTCCATATAAAAGAACACTGTTGATTGATAGTGACTACATGGTTAACAGCTCAACTCTATTACCTCTACTCGCAAGCTCACAACCATTATTATGCCACAAACAGGTAAGAAGTATACATCAAGCTGAACCAAGACTTGATAAATTTGGAACAAAGAACACCAACATGTGGTGGGCTACTGTTGTTATATTTGACAAGACTAAAAAATTTACACAGGATGTGTTTGAGGTATGGAAAATGGTCGAAGAAAATTATAAACATTACAGTGATATTTTTGGCTTTAGAAGCAATCAATTTCGCAATGACTATGCCTTGAGTATAGCTCTGCTTCTTGTGAATGGAAATCTTGAACCAAAACAATGCGAAATTCCTTGGCCTTTACTAAATGTTGATACTGAACTTAAAGTAGATAATATCAATGACACTTGGTGGATCAATTATACACATAAAAATAAAAACAAAAAAATAAGTGTGAAAACCCACGATCTGCATATCATGTGTAAAAGTTATCTGGAGCGGATATATGAAATATAAAGCAGATAAAGGATATTTAATAGTGGCTGGCAAGCACAAGGATGTAGACTATCTCGGCTGTGCAGTAACATTAGCAAAGAGTATAAAGTATTGGCATCCTCATAGTAAAATATGTTTGTTAACCGATAACGAAGATTATCATAATAACCTATTCGATTATGTAGTAGGATTTCCATATGGTAATACCGGAGGATGGACCACAGATTGGCAGGTATTTCATGCATCACCTTTCCATGAAACTATAAAACTTGAGTCTGATATGGTACTAAGTGGATCAATCGATCATTGGTGGACACTATTCCGTAATAAAAAAGTTTGGATATCAACTGGATGCAAAAACTTTCACGGAGAAGTTGCAAAAAGCAGGAGGTACAGAAAAATATTTGACAAAAACAACCTGCCAGATGTTTATAATGCAATAACCTACTGGAGAATGAGTAAAGAAGCACAAGTTTTCTTTAGAAATGTAAAACAGATTTTTACGGAATGGGAAACTGTGAAGACTATTATTCAAGGAGCACAAGATGAACCAGTAAGTACTGATCTAGTGTATGCACTGTGTGCTGAAAAATTCATAACACCAGGCATTGGACCCCAGATTGTTCATATGAAACCTTCAATTAATAATACTAGTGCTGAAGACTGGAGCAAAGAACTGGTTTGGGAAATAGTTGATGGTGTACTACGTATAAACGGACACAATCAAACAGGCCTTGTACACTATCATCAAAAACATCTGGCACAATCATTTGGGGAATGTTATGGATAAAGAAACATTTGCAGTCTTCGAAAAGTTTTTTAACGCTCCAAGAATAAAGGTTGACTACGAGTATAGATTGTACTATAATGAAATTACTGGAGAACCTATTTTTTACTCTATGGAAAATCATCCAGAAGGTAGTTTTGTTATTGTAACACATAAACAGTATACCGAAGGACGTTATGATTTAATAATACGTAACGGTACGATTGAAAGACTTATTGATTCAACCAATTGGTCAAAACTAGTGCCAAGCAAAGAGGGTGTTAGTACTAGACATGATAATGTTATGATCGTAGATCAAAACGGTCCAATTAGATGGAAGCTCAAGACTTACTATCAAGATTAGGTATAGGAAGAAAATATGAGAAAAATTTTATCAATATTGTTTTTAACACTTTTTATTAGTACTGCAAGTGCAGAGAAGTATGTGCCTTCTCCTAAACCACGTCCAGCAACACAACTTCTTCTTAATATTACTGTTCCATGCAGTGAACAAGGCATTGATTATCTTTCAGATATCGTAAACCAGCATGGCGAACAAGAGTTTGCAAGTGGAGTATTTGCAATTAAACCACTTATGAAACCAGATATGGTCACTGTTGATTTATTAATGTATGTAAATCCTAAAACAAGAACGTTTACGATTTTCAGTTATCAAAAAGTTGGTGGCTTTAATGTTGCCTGCGTAATTGCTGGTGGTACTGATTTTACACCATTCTCAGGAGAGTATAGAAAGAATGATTGACATTGCTGATCTAGATTGTATATATTTGAGCTATGACGAACCTCAAAAGGAAGAGTTTTGGATTAAGATACGCAACATGGTACCGTGGGCTAAACGTGTGGACGGAGTACATGGATCAGATGCGGCACACAAAGCCGCCGCTGAAGCAAGTGATACAGAACGTTTTATCTTGATTGATGGCGACAACTTGCCTGATGAGAATTTTTTCAATGAGACAATAGAATACAAAACAGATCAGTACGAACAAGCAGTATACAGATGGCGTGCCCGCAACGATGTCAACGGACTTATGTATGGCAACGGAGGTATTAGCTCATGGACAAAAACGTTTGTACAAAACATGCGAACACATGAAGCAAGTGTAGGTGCAGATGATACTGATGTAGAATTTTGCTTTGATGATCTGTATTGGCCAATGTACAACTGTTACTCAACTACATACCCTGGAGGCAGTGCCAAGCATGCTTTCCGTGCAGGATTTAGAGAAGGTGTAAAGATGTGCCTTGATAGAGGTACCAAGCCTAGTGCAAGTGAATTTAGAGAACGTGTACACAACAGGAACTTGGACCATTTAACCATATGGCACAACGTAGGTTCAGATACAGAACACGGATTGTGGGCAATTGCAGGATCAAGGTTAGGCACATGGAAAACCATGCTCAGTGATTGGGATTACAAACAAGTCCAAGACTTTTCTATACTCGAAAATATGTGGAACGATGTAAAGCACCTTGCTCCGGGTGAACTTGTAACACTAAAAATGGAAGAACTTGCAAGACAATTAGGGTTGCCAATGAATATATATACCCCTATACAAAGTAAATTTTTTAAACATCATTATCGCAGTAACTGGCACAACCAAAGTATTATGACCCGTGAGATTGATGTTATTAGGACACAAGAAGGATGGTAATGTCTAAATTAATTAATAGTCACAATGGGTTTGACCCATTAGAAGAAGTTTGGCTTGGCGGCACATATCCGTCGGAGTTTTATGAGCACCTAGACGGTCCGGTTCGTGATGCATTTCAAACTATTACAGAATGGACAAACGAAGATCTTAATAAGATACACAAGGCTCTCGAAGAACACGGCATTACTGTAGAGAGACCAGAGTATGGATCTATAGATGATTGTATCGATGATAATGGTAATCTATATAAGCCAGTTGTAGCACCGCGGGATGAAACAATTGTTATTGGCAATACAATGTATCATTTGCGTAACAATTTTAAAAAAAATCCTTGGCAAGGTGCTCTAGACAAGTATTATGCCGCAGGCGAAGATATCCAGGAGTTTGGAGAAGGAACGCCCTGGGCTTGTGTTGCTCCACCATGTATGGTTCGTGTAGGCAAGGACATCTATATAGATTACATTTACCACGAGCATGTTTGGGGAATGGTATCTGAACCGTTGGTTGAATTAGCCAAAGACTATCGTGTGCATGTGTCAATGATTGATGGCCACTCGGATTCAGTTTTTTGTCCGGTAAATGAAAGTTTAATTTTAACAACAGAGTATAAAGAAACCTATAATAAAACATTTCCAAACTGGAAAGTTCATCACATTACACACAGCAACCGCGAGAAAGAAGTTAATCTTGCAATTCCGCACGGGTTCCATCGATGGAATATTAAAGATGACCGCATTGGCGCTAATAATGAGTTTGCTCGTCATGTCGAAGAAAAGGCTCAAGAGTGGGTTGGCGATTGGGAAGAAACTGTTTTTGATGTTAACTTATTAGTACTTGACAATAAGACTATATTTTCGGTTGGTGAGGACGAAGATACTTTTGAATTCTTAGCAAAACAAGGATACAATGTACATGCGTTTGACTTTAGATGTCGTAATTTCTGGGACGCAGGAATGCACTGCTTGACAAATGATATACGCCGCAAGGGAGAATGCCAAGATTATTTTCCAGAGCGTAATGGGCCATATTTAGATTGGCTAGTTGATGACTAAACCAATACTGCCATTCTTAGAAACTATGATTACACAAGTATGTAATCTTAGTTGTGATGGTTGTACTAATTATAGCGATCTAGATCATAAAGGATATGTTGCTTGGGAAGATGGTAAACAACAACTAGAAAAATGGCTTGAACGCATTGATATTCCTGATTTTGGAATTATGGGCGGAGAGCCATTGATTAATCCGCAATGGCGTCGATGGGTATATGGAGTTAGAGAACTTATTCCTACAAGTCAAATACGTTTTACTACTAACGGACTATTATTACGCAAGTATCCTGATATCATCAATGAGATGATTGAAGTTGGAAATGTTGTGTTTAAAATAACGGCTCATACTAATCACGCAGATGAGTTTATACATAAAACACTTGCTAATCATAACTTTGAAACTGTTAACGAATTTGGAATTACACGCTGGCGAGGAGATAACCAAATTCGATTCCAAGTTAATCGTCCGCAAAAATTTATAAAAACATATCGCGGAACTTACCAAAGTATGTTGCCTTACCATTCTAATCCAGTAGAAGCATTTGAGAATTGTTGCCAGCAAACTTGTCCATTATTGCACAAAGGTCGCATATACAAATGTTCAACTTCTGGGTTGTTAGAAGAAACCTTAGAACGATTTAGTAGACCGTTAAACGAATGGCAAGACTACTTGCACGTTGGAATTGGCACTGATAGTACAGAAAAAGATATAAATGCGTTTATTGACAACTTTGGAAAGCCATCGCGAATTTGCGGCCAGTGCCCAAGCAGCGGTACAGGCGTCATCAATCACTTAACAACAGTAAAAGTAAAATGATATTATTAATAAATGATGTTCGTGTATGGGATCCAATGCTAAGAGCGGCGGAGATAGTTAACGAGCTTGAACGCAATGGATCTGTAATAATTGATTTGAATAACGAATCGCCAGCGTTAGAAGAAACAGAACTCCCGACATTCTTTGATTACCTTGAGCAGACTGGTCAAGACCTAAAAGCTATTACGATAATTACTGGTAATCCTTTGGAAACCTATTCTAAAGTAAATATACAGTACAAACCAAAAGCAATGTTTGAGCTAGAGCTCTTTCAAAAAATAGCTGAACAGATTCCTAAGACAAAAAACATATGCTATCATTTTGGCAGTTTAGTAAGTCGTACTACACTGCCCAGACTTGTTCTATCTAGTTTTCTCTATGCTAATCACAGAAATAAAACATTTCAAACATTCCACTACGATCATTCTAGCGACTATCACAAAACACATTTAGAACTTGATCGTCTTGTATATGAATATGGTCCAAACTCAACCGAGTTTGATGAAGCAGCTATGCTACTAAAATCCTCTCCATTACTCAAAGAAGAAATAGAAACTTATCCAATATTACATCCAGAAAATGTAATGACACCGTGTAACTGGTATTCAAATTTTGCTATTGATATTATTTGCGAAACTTGGTATCAAGGAAATAATTTCTTTGTGACAGAAAAATTTTGGCGAGCAGTAGCAACTAAAACACCATTTATTATTCATGGTCCACAAAACCTATTAACTAACTTAAAAAAGTTAGGGTTTAAAACGTTTAGCGATCACTGGGACGAAGGTTATCAGGAAGATCCAACTCCTTATAGCATTGGTGAGATTAAAACTGTGATTGATACTTTGGCAAATAATCCACTTGATGAAATTGGTTGCATGTTGTATAATATGCAGGACATTCTAGATCATAACTACGAAGTGTTTATGAATTTAACATACCAAGATTTGGATAAGATTTATGAATAACAAAGGTGACGAAGTAGACAAGGACTTTAAATCAAAGTTTCTGTCTGATGCCGAGATAGCACAACAAAAGTTGGATACAGTTTCACCTAGTTTTTGCTTGGCAAAATGGAAACAACTAAGTTTGCATCTAACAACCGGAATGAACAACAGTTGTTACCATCCTCCATTACATAGAGCAGATGCAGAAGCTATCAAAACTAATCCCAGTGCATTACACAACACTGAACATAAAAAACAACAACGTAAACTTATGTTAGAAGGAACTCGCCCGTCAGAGTGTAGTTATTGTTGGGCCATGGAAGATAATGGCAAACTCAGTGATAGGCACTACCGTTCAGGTGAGCCTTGGGCAATCAAGGACTTTGAAAATATTCAAAATGCTCCTTGGGATCAAGACATAACACCAAGTTATGTAGAAGTAGACTTTAATAGTGCTTGTAATCTTAGTTGTAGCTATTGTTCTCCGCAATACAGTAGCTCATGGATGGCAGAAACAGAACGTGAAGGTGCATGGCCAACAAGTACACCTCATAATGACCCATCACATTTTGTAGGTGAAAGGCGACCAATACCAGCACGAGAACACAATCCATATGTTGAAGCTTTTTGGCAGTGGTGGCCCACACTTTATCCTGAACTTGAACACTTTAGAATGACCGGTGGAGAGCCAATGATGGATCGCAATACCTATAGGGTATTTGACCATGTATTACAAAATCCAAGTCATAAATTGCATTTAGCCACTACATCAAATTTTAGTGTTGAAGAAAAACTTTGGCAACGTTATAAAGGCTATGTTACCATGCTATGCGAAAAACCTTACAAACTAGAACACTTTATGCAGTATGTAAGTCTTGATGGAATGTTTGAACCTGCTGAATACATGCGTCATGGATTGAACTTTGAACTACTCTGGGACAGAGTTAATCAATTTCTAAACGACATACCAGAACGCAATAGCATAACATTTATTATTACAATGAACAATCTCAGTCTCACAACATTACAAAAACTGTTTACAGGCATACTTGGCTTGCGTCAAATTTATAGTAAAACCTATCAACGTGTTTGGTTTGATACACCTGTATTACGTACACCGACCTGGCAGAGCATGCAGATACTACCAGAGAGTTATGTACATGAATTAGAAGTAATAAAGTCATGGATGAATAGCAAATTGGAAACAGAAGCAACACGCTTTAAGGGATTTAAAGACTATGAAGTTGCCAGACTAGACAGAGACATTGCTTGGATGCGTAATGGACAAAAACTAGACCCTGAGTATATAAAACGCAACAAAGCAGACTTCTATCGATTTTTCAATGAACACGATAGACGAAGAGGTACAGACTTTTTAAAAACTTTTCCTGAAATGAAAACATGGTGGGATGAATGTAAATATCTTGCTAACAACACATAAGCGATACATATACATATGCCCAAAAAACAAAACGAAACAGATTTAGAATATAAACAACGTGTGCTTGATCCATTGAGTTCGAGTATGTGTGGTGCTAAATGGTACAACGCAACCATTTGGTTAGGGTCGGGTATGACCACAAGTTGCCACCACCCACTGCCACACAAGGTTAGTGTTGAAGATGTTATAACAAATCCCAAAGCATTGCATAATACTCCTAAGAAAAAAGCAGAACGAGAGATGATGCAACAAGGCAAACGCCCAGCTGGTTGCGAATATTGCTGGAAGATAGAAGATGTAAACAGGAATAATATCAGTGATAGAGTTTATAAAAGCGTTATCTACAGTGACGATGAACTTAAACAAGCACATTCATTATCATCAGAACAAGATGTCAATCTGAAAACACTTGAAATAGCATTTGATCGAACCTGTCAGTTTGCGTGTAGTTATTGTAATCCTGCATTTAGTACAACCTGGGTAAAAGATATAAAAAATAACGGTGCATATGAAAATTTAATCAGTGACGGACGTAATCATTTTACTCACGAACACGAAAATTCGCAATTGTACAAATATGCAGAAACAAACCCATATATTGAAGCATTTTTTAAATGGTGGGAAACTGATTTATATAAAACACTAGATGAATTGCGTATCACTGGTGGTGAACCAATGATGAGCGGACACTTGTGGAAACTTTTGGATTGGTTTAAAGACAACAAAGGTGCAAGTAAAACAAGGATTGCTATAAACAGTAATCTTGGACTGGATAGTAAAGATATTCTTAAACTTCTTGATAGGGCCGATAGTGCTCCATTGGATATCTATACCTCAAATGAAAGTTTAGTTAACCATGCAGAATATATCAGAGATGGTTTAGACTGGAGTACATGGGCACAAAATATGCATCTACTTGCTGGCAGTGGAAAAATACGTGGGTTGCATAATATGTGTACAATTAATGCACTTTGTTTAGAAACACTTCCTGAGTTTTTAAGTTACCTATTAAAATTTAAAGCATGCTATGGCAGAGATTTTCCTAGTTTCACACTGAACATATTACGTTTTCCAAGTTTTCAATCACCCTTGGTTTTACCAGATGACATAAGGACCTATCACAAAGACCGTTTACAAAAATGGTTTGATAAAAATCAGCATAATGAATTACTCCACGAGCATGAACTTAACCAAACACAAAGACTTATCGATTATCTTGATGTAGTAAAGACTCCACACAGTGATGCATTTGATATGCCTAAACTACATAATGATTTCAAACAGTTTTACAAACAGTATGATACACGTCGAGAGAAAGATTTTATTAAAACATTTCCTAGTATGAGAGACTGGTACAATGAGTTATAATTATAATAGTGCAGACCCTATAAAAGTAAAACTTAGTGATCTAAGTCCAAGAGAACGCCAACTACTGAGTGAAAGCAAAACATTTTGTATGTATCCGTGGATTCATTTGCATGCATATCCAACCGGCGAAGCATATCCTTGTTGTCATGCTGAAATGGGCGTAGGACAAATTGGAAACTGCAAAACAAACACACTAAAAGAAATATGGAATAGTCCTGAGCAAAAAAAACTGCGTAAAGACATGCTCTCTGAAACAGAAAATTCAGCATGTGGACGTTGTTATGAACAGGAGAAGTCAGGCTTCTTTTCAGGTAGACAAAGTGCTAACAAGCATCATGGACACCACATTGAAAGAATTAAAGATACCGCAGAGAATGGTGAATACAAAGACTTTGCGATGACCTATTGGGATATACGTTTTTCAAATTTATGCAACCTAAGTTGTAGAAGTTGCGGACATATATTCTCAAGCAGTTGGTATAAAGATCAAGTTGCACTTGCAGGGCCAGAGTGGGCAAAAAACAATAGTGTGTTAAACTATGCAGGTAGATTTGAAACAGATATGATGGAACAATTAATGGAGCACCTTGACCATGTTGAGCAGATTTACTTTGCTGGTGGTGAACCTTTGATGATGGACGAACATTATGTAATACTCGACGAGCTTGAACGCAGAGGTAGGTTTGATGTGCGTTTAATCTATAATACAAACTTCTCACACGTAAAACTTAAAAACAGACTAGTGTTTGACATCTGGAAAAAGTTTGACAGTGTAGCAGTTGGTGCAAGTTTAGATGCAATGGGACCACGTGCAGAATACATACGTAAAGGAACCAAGTGGGATACAGTTGAAAAAAACAGGCGTCAAATGATGGAGATATGTCCTGATGTTGATTTTTATATAAGTCCTACACTAAGCATTATGAATGTCTGGCACATACCTGATTTTCATAAAGATTGGGTAGATAAAGGTTTATTAAAACCTCAAGATTTAAACATAAACATACTGCAAGATCCAGATCATTATAGAATAGATATAGCACCAAAAGAATACAAAGAAAAAATTAAAGCAAAGTATAAAAAGCATATAGAATGGTTGCAACCTTTAGATAGGTTAAACAGAGCAACAGTGGGTTTTGAAAGTGCAATACAGTACATGGATAGTACAGACAATATCCATTTAATTAGAAAGTTTTGGGAGAAGAACGACAAATTAGATGGTATACGTGATGAAAACATACTGGACATTATACCAGAGCTGGGTGCATTAAAATGAAATTACCACACGATAAATTTTGTGTTTTGCCGTGGGTAAGTTTAGAAACATCACCAATTGGTACAGTACGTCCTTGTTGTCTAGCAGAAGATGAAATAAAAGACACAGAAGGAAACAAGTACAGTTTGCTTCGTACAAATCTCAATGAAGTACACACTAGTGAATACATGCAAAAACTAAGACAAGAGTTCTTAGATGGTAAAAAGCCACAAACCTGTCGCAAGTGTTGGAATGAAGAACGCAGTGGACGCACATCAAAACGCATGCATACCCTTAACCGTCTGAAACATATTGTAGAAGACACTAACTGGACTGCTGACGCAAAGCCGTTGGTGTTTATAGATTTTAAACTAGGAAATATTTGTAATTTAAAATGTCGAATATGTGGTTCATGGAGTTCAAGTACGTTTGCTACTGAAGAAGTACGTTTTGAAGGTAAAGATAGTTTTCATTATCAGATGCTAAAAGATGGAGCATGGCCAAGACAAAATCAAAGATTTTGGCAAGATATTGATGAACTCATGGAACAAGTGCGTTACCTGGAGTTTACAGGTGGTGAACCGTTTATGATCAAAGAACATTTTGATCTATTACAAAGAATGGTTGATCGAGGTATTGCACAAGACGTAGAAATACACTATAATACAAATGGAACACAGTTTCCAGAACATGCAGAAGAGATATGGAAAAATTTTAAATTAGTAGAAATAGCATTTAGTATAGATGATGTAGAAGAACGGTTTGAATACCAACGTGCTAACGCAGTATGGGACGAAGTAAATATAAACATGGATCGTTTTGAGTTGATGCGTAATAGAAATACAAACATACAACTACAGGTTTGCTCAACTGTGAATGTGTTTAATGTACTGTATTTGGAAGAACTTGCAAACTGGATTGACCAACGCAGTTTTGACTATGTGTATTGGAATATGCTACATGAAGCATATTATCATAGTGTTGGCACACTACCAGAACGTGCAAAAGAACTAGTATCTAAAAAACTATTGAGTGCAAATGTGTCTGATTTTCACATGAAAGAGTTTGTAAAGATTGTTGATTTTATGCAAAGTGGAGCAAGTCTAGATGGAAATATTTTACGCATGAAAATTACTGATGTTGATTGGCGTAGACAACAAGATTTGCGAACACATCATTCAGAACTGGCTGATGCAATAGATTATGAAGGACCAAGAACATGATATTAGTTGTGATAGCACTTGAAGAAGAACTACCTGGAACGTTGCCAAGTGGTTATAAAAAACTGATTACAGGAGTAGGCAAAATAAATGCAAGTATTGCTCTAACACGTGAACTATGCTATAATTCTCCTGTTCACAAAGTAATAAACTATGGAAGTGCAGGTGGTAGTGCTGAGCTAAAAGGTAAACTAGTAGGTGTTAGTGCAGTAATTGAACGTGATATGGATTGTACACCACTTGGACTGCCTCTTTATGTAAGCCCTGGAGACGAAGAACAAATGATTGTATGTCAAACCAAACACGACAGTCTGTTTGTATGCGGAACAGGAGACAGTTTTAGCGTGCCACATATAAACTATCAAATATGTGAAATGGAAGCATACGCACTAGCAAAAGTTTGTTATAAATTTAATATTCCTTTTGATTGTTACAAGTATATCTCAGACAGTGATGCAGACGGTGAAGATCAAGGACGTGAATGGCATGAAAATGTCAGTAAAGGAGCTGACCTGTTTAGAAATAAAATCTTAACAAAACAAGATCAGTTTAGTTTTGGATGGTAAAGAAAATTACGGATAATTATTATGACTGATTTAAGAGAAGTGATGAAATCAAGTTATTGTCCATTGGTGTTTCACGGGTTGTATGTTCGCAGGTTCACTGGTGAAGAGCAACTGGTTGCACCATGTTGTTTGGCTGAAAAGTCTGAACAATTTAGAGGACAACAGGATCTAATGAATCATCAATATCTAGAAGGTATAAGAAACGATGTTAGAAAAAATAAAAGATCCGAAGCCTGCACCACTTGCTGGGTAATTGAAGACCAAGGAGGACAAAGTCCACGTAAAATTGCATTAGGAAGATTTTTAGCAAAAAATTTACCAATCTCTCTAGAACAAAGCGAAGAAAAACTAAATGAGTGCTATAGTATAGACTACAATGTATTACCACTTTGCAATGCAAAATGTATAATTTGCAGTTGGGAATATTCAAGTTTATGGGCTGCCGAAGCTGGTGTTAAAATAATTTCAGGTGACGAATTAAAATACGACCACCTATCCAAAACCAATTTAGATAATATAAAAAGAATATATTTCAACGGAGGTGAACCGTTGCTTACCAACGAACACCTGACAGTGTTAAAAAAAATAAAAGATTTAAACACAGTTGAAATAAGTTACAATACAAATGGAAGCATCTATCCTAACCAACAAACTCTTGACTTATGGTATCAAGCAAAATCTGTTGATATTCATTTTAGCATTGATGGTATTGGAAAACGCTTTGAAGAAACACGTACTCCTTTGAAATGGGACAAAGTGTCAGATGTAATCCAAAGAGTAAATTTATTAGAAGGTATCAATATAAGTTGTGCATATACAATTGGAAAACACAATGTATTTGACCTAGAAGAAACAATCAATTGGTTTGCTTCTCTACCCAACTTTAATGTTTTAAAGCAAGTACATGTACACACTGTATATGGCGAATTAGGATTGGAGTTTGCAACATCTGCAGAAAAAGCAGAATTTAAACAAGAGCTTGAAAAGTATGCTGATAAGTTTTATTGGTATACCAATATTGTGAATTCATTTTAAGATGGACGAACCAAAAAACCCACCTAAAACACTGTGTATGGCTCCTTGGACACACACTTATCTTTCGCCACAAACAGAACGCAGACTTTGTTGTGCTAGTCGTGAACCAGCACAGAGCTTTGAGCAGTACATAGATACAGCCTCAGGAACAGGAACTTACAATCCTATCACACTAGATGAACACTGGAACAGCGAACACATGCGTAGTGTAAGACGCAGGATGATGGCTGGTGAAGAACTAAGTGAATGTGACGTCTGTAACAACAAACTTTTAAACACCGATGTATATAGAACATACTTTCAAAGATTGTTTCAGCACAAATACAATCAAATATGGGAAACAACAGATGATACTGGTTGGACAAGCATGAAGCCAGTGAGTTGGGATTATCGATTTTCAAACCTATGTAACTTTAAATGTAGAACATGTGGCGATATGTTGAGCAGTGCATGGGAAACAGAACAAAAACAACACAACATGACTGATCTCAACAATCCAAAAAACAATTGGATGCGTCCAGAAGTACGTAAAGAGATCTCTCAGTTTCAAGACACACAGATAGAAAAAGAATTTTCAGAAGCAGTAGAACAACACAGAGTAGAAGAAATATATTGGGTAGGTGGTGAGCCACTTATGTATGAACAACACTGGCGTTACATGAAACGTATTGTAGAACTTGGTGATGGGCCTAGGTTGTATGCACGTTACAATACCAATCTAAGCCGAGTAAACTACAAAGGGCAGAATCTATATACGGACATACTAGCAAACATACGTGATTGGCAAATATGTGCTAGTATTGATGGCACAGGTCCTATTGGTGAATACATAAGAACTGGATTGAAATATGATCAGTTTGTAGAAAACTTCAAACAAGGTACGAAAATTGCAACCAATCGACGTCAAATGCGGTTAGACTTTACACTTACACTTCCTGGATTATTTGAAATTTGTAATATCAATCAATTAGGTAAAGAACTAGATGTTGATATACTTGCAAAAGTGATTTTTACTTTTACACCTGATATAATAATGTCACCATTAGCACTGCCAAGAAAAATACTAGAACGTGTGATAGACGAGCTAACTAATAATGAACTAAGTCAGTCGTTGACAGCTATGTTAGTACAACTTAAAAATCGGCCAACGATGTCAGAACAGTGGCCAGAACAATACGCAGACGGTATGCGTAAAGGCAAAAAGCGTATACACACATTAGAACGTATAAGAAATGATAGTTTTACAATGAAACATATACTAAGCAAAGATAAAGAAATACTAGACTGGTGGGAGAGTATCGATGCTTGATAGAGTTGAAATTCAACTGCGTGGGCCAGATGGTTTATTGCCTGTGTATTTTGATGTATATGATAATAGTCTGAGTCGCAAATGGTTGACTGCCTTTAACGGTATATTAGATAGTAAGTTGCATTTGGAAAAAAACTATTGTTTTTTTGGTTTTCCTGAAAGTGATAGAAATTTAGATTTTTTAGCAACAGAGATAAACAGAACTATTGCTGGAATCAATGGAAGCAATATTGATTATTTTATTAAGGATTATTTTACTGCTTCAAACATGACCAAAGTTTTCCACAGTAATAGAGCTGGAGAAGATATTGTTAGTGTAAATCACGATAAGTTTAATCAATTGCATTTGTATTTTGAAGAAACACAAGGTGTTAGTGGTGCAATGAGCAAGCACTATACCGGTGCAGATGCTGAAACACGTTGGTATATTCGTCAGTTAAATCTGTTGTGCCACGAAGCAGAATGTTTTATTATCAGTTTAGGAAGACACCATAGCACACCAGAATGGGTGCGTCCTAGCAATGTTATGTGTTGGTTGCATGCTCCTCGTTTTGTACTAGATGAAGAAGACTACAACCTATTTGGAGTAGACACTATTGCAAGAAACCAAGGCGGAGTATATGTAGGTGTTAACAAAGCCGTAGGTAAACACCACTGGGAAGTATTCAGTGATGAAGGCGGTGATAGCAGAATTGACGAACTTACTACCACTACACTTAAACCACAAACTGAAGCAGCAGGTGACTTTGATATTGAATGGGGTAATAACACACACAACCAACCATTTATGCAAGAAAAATTAAGAGAGTTTCGCACTTGGCTGACAGCAAACAACTTTGATCCAGATGATCCTAGTCTAACAATTGGACACCCAAAGATTGGACAGGTAAACTTGCAAGGAAGTTTTGGTACAGAACATTTTGAAAAGATACTAGAAAAACTTACAAAACATCTAGATGTGTACAGTATAAAGACCTCAGATAGTTATGCTGAGTATGATTACACATGGCAGGATAGCAAAAGATTACAAGTACCACTATTATAGGAGTTATAAATGGCAGCTAAAAAGAATAAAGATTCAAAAGCATGGATGATACCAGAAGGTGAGAAACGTGAAAATGCAAGTTATCATTATCTAGCACATAAAACTGTTAGTATGATACGTGAAGGTAAAAAGATACGTGTAAAGAAGTATCATCCTAAATTACAAAAGCATGTTTGGTTTATAGAGACCAAAATGCCATCTCATAGCAAATAATTTATTTGACAAATAAACAAAAGGTGTATATAATGTTAGTATGGATAAAAAATCTTATTAATAAAATTAAATTAGAAATACGATATCGTAAGAAACTTAAAGAACTACGGAAGAGGGATCCTTTTATATACAAATGAGTTACATATTTACATCAGAGTCAGTGAGTGAAGGCCATCCTGACAAAATAGCAGACCAAATTTCAGATGCTTTAGTTGATGCTGGACTTGAAGCCGGTGACGAATCAACCAGAGTAGCAGTTGAAACAATGGTCACTACAAACTATGTTGTACTAGCAGGTGAAGTTAAAAACTTTAATATAAATGATGAACAAGTTGAACAAATTATAAGAGATAAAGTCAAAGAAATCGGCTACGAGCAAGAAGGGTTTCATTGGGATAAACTGACAGTTAATAACAAAACAATCAACAATCAATTGCACTCACAAAGTGCCGACATTGCACTGGGCACCGACGATTTTGGTGCAGGTGATCAAGGTATTATGTTTGGTTACGCATGCAATGAGAATGATGCGTATCTGCCCGCTCCAATTTACTATTCACATGAGATATTAAAAAATATAAAAGAAAAACGTGTAGATGGATACAAATATCTTGGACCTGATGCTAAGAGTCAAGTTAGTGTAGAGTATGACGGCGGTAAGGTAAAACGTATTGATCAAGTTGTTGTAAGTCAGCAACACAAAGATGAGAGCTTTTATGAACCAGCACGTATGGCCACAAGATCAGCATGCGAAGAAGTACTAGGAGATTTAATAGATGACAAGACTGTATTCCATCTTAATCCAACTGGCAATTTTGTCATTGGTGGTCCTGATGGTGACACTGGCCTTACAGGACGCAAAATTATCGTTGATACCTATGGCGGCTTTGCTCCTCATGGTGGTGGTGCTTTCTCAGGAAAAGATCCTACAAAAGTAGATAGAACGGCAGCATATATGGCACGTTGGTTAGCAAAGAATGTAGTAGCTGATGACATGGCTGATTGGTGCCAGATACAACTGAGCTATGCTATTGGTGTAAAAGAACCTACCAGCATCTATGTAGACTCAAATGGACACAATCGTAGTATACAAAAGTTTATCAGTGATAACATTGATCTAACACCA
>Ga0233444_10000660_pt1 | contig 43186 bp, 51 predicted proteins | sample SI_124_October20_6_FD_182792 | JGI IMG/M metagenome (GOLD analysis project Ga0233444, IMG submission 182792) | Seawater microbial communities from Saanich Inlet, British Columbia, Canada - SI_124_October2016_10_MG | ecosystem: Environmental > Aquatic > Marine > Inlet | place: Canada: British... | reverse complement strand
GTTCGGGTTTGTGCACTGGCCACACTAATAAGTCCGAGCCAAAAGAGGCACGTAAGCATACGTATGTACTGTTTCATAAATAGATAGTTTTAGGTTGTAATAAGATTTGTAACTATAAAAATGGAGAAAGGCTTAGGATTCTCAAATAGGGAGTTGCGTATATCCGATCGAAAATCTTCTAGAAAGCTTTGATTTCCTAAGAAAATGTTAAAATATGCCTACTATATTAATTTGTGCAAAAATGGAATCCCCTAAATAGAGATTTTTGCTAAAAAAATCTTAAAACGGCTTTGGATTATGGATTCTTAAGGTTGCTTTTTAGGGTGTATTTTTCAGTAGCTTGATATTGTGTAAAAAAACTTGTCAGAAAAAACAAAAAAACAATAATTAGGGTTTGAATTCCATAAAAAAACGCCTACATTTGCACGCCCATAAAACTATGGGGAAAACAATTTTTAGTTAGAATATATGCCAACTATTGCACAATTAGTACGAAAAGGAAGAGTCACGATTACCAAGAAGAGTAAATCGGCTGCTTTGGATTCGTGTCCTCAACGACGTGGCGTGTGTACTCGTGTATACACCACCACGCCGAAAAAGCCGAACTCGGCCATGCGAAAAGTCGCGCGGGTTCGATTGACCAATGGAAAAGAGGTCAATGCTTACATACCGGGAGAAGGACACAACCTCCAGGAGCACTCGATAGTATTGGTTCGTGGCGGAAGAGTAAAAGATCTGCCCGGAGTTCGATACCATATCGTTCGTGGAGCATTAGACACCGCAGGGGTAGAAGGTCGTTTACAACGTCGTTCCAAATACGGAGCCAAGAGACCTAAAAAATAACGTGAACAAGACACTGATACACCCATGAGAAAAAGACAAGCCAAAAAGCGCCACCTGCTTCCCGATCCTAAATTCAACGACACCTTGGTAACAAGATTCGTCAATATGTTGATGTGGGACGGAAAAAAATCCGTGGCCTTTGATTTATTTTATAACGCCATCGATATCATCGAAGAGCGCAAACAAGACGAAGAAAAGTCTGGTTTAGAGATATGGAAAGAAGCCCTTTCCAATGTGATGCCACACGTAGAGGTGCGCAGCCGCCGTGTGGGGGGTGCTACCTTTCAAATCCCAATGCAGATTCGTGCTGACCGTAAAGTGTCTCTAGCCATGAAATGGCTCATCAGCTTTTCACGCAAGCGCAATGAAAAATCTATGGCCCTTCGCCTTGCACAAGAATGCTTGGCCGCCGCCAAAGAAGAAGGAGCTGCCGTTAAGAAAAGAGTGGATACGCACAAAATGGCCGAGGCTAATAAAGCGTTCTCACATTTTAGATTTTAATCATAACCAATAATTATATCTCTTACGAAGCGCCATGGCCAGAGACTTAAAATATACTAGAAACATCGGAATCGCTGCCCACATTGATGCGGGTAAAACCACTACTACGGAGCGAATCCTTTTTTATACAGGGGTAAGCCACAAAATTGGAGAGGTGCATGACGGTGCCGCTACCATGGATTGGATGGAGCAAGAACAGGAACGTGGGATCACCATTACCTCTGCTGCAACCACTTGTACTTGGAATTTCCCAACGGAACAAGGAAAACCCACGGCAGATGCCAAAGGATACCACTTTAATATTATTGATACTCCCGGTCACGTTGACTTTACAGTAGAGGTAAACCGATCACTCCGCGTCTTGGATGGATTGGTTTTCTTGTTTTCTGCCGTTGATGGAGTGGAGCCACAGTCAGAAACCAACTGGCGTTTGGCTGACAACTACAAAGTACCACGTATCGGATTTGTTAACAAAATGGACCGTCAAGGGTCTAACTTCTTAGGCGTTTGTCAGCAGGTTCGTGACATGCTTAAATCCAACGCCGTGCCAATTGTTTTGAACATTGGTGACGAAGAGGATTTTAGAGGAATTGTTGACTTGGTAAAAAACCGTGCTATTGTATGGCATGACGATAACTACGGATCTACATTTGACGTTATTGACATTCCAGACGATTTGAAAGACGAAGCGGAAACCCTCCGTGGTGAGTTGATCGAAGCCGTTGCCGAATACGACGAAGGTCTGTTAGAAAAGTATTTTGAAGATCCAGACTCTATCACCGAAGAAGAGGTCCATGATGCATTGCGTGCAGCAACACAAGACATGAGTATCATTCCTATGGTTTGTGGTTCTTCTTTCAAAAACAAAGGAGTTCAGTTCTTGTTGGATGCTGTTTGTCGTTACTTGCCTTCTCCAGAAGACAAAGAAGCGATCATCGGTACCGATCCGGATTCTGGCGACGAGATTTCGCGTAAGCCTTCCAAAGACGATCCTTTTGCGGCCTTGGCTTTTAAGATTGCAACAGACCCTTATGTAGGTCGTTTGGCTTTCTTCCGTGCCTATTCAGGACGTTTGGATGCGGGTTCTTATATTTTGAACAACCGCTCCGGAAAGAAAGAACGCATCTCACGAATCTACCAGATGCACTCCAACACTCAAAACTCGATTGATTTTATCGAAGCAGGAGATATTGGAGCAGCAGTAGGATTTAAAGATATCAAAACAGGAGATACACTATCTGCTGAAAAATCACCCATCATTTTGGAAAGCATGGACTTCCCTGATCCCGTTATCGGTATCGCTGTGGAGCCTAAGACCAAAGCGGATGTGGATAAACTGGGAATGTCTTTGGCCAAGTTGGCAGAAGAAGATCCCACCTTCCAGGTAAAAACAGATGAAGCTTCTGGCCAAACGGTAATCTCCGGAATGGGAGAATTGCACTTGGATATTATTGTGGATCGTTTACGACGTGAATTCAAAGTTGAAGTTAACCAAGGACAACCACAAGTTGAATATAAAGAAGCCTTGACTACCGCTGCGAATCACCGCGAGGTATACAAGAAGCAGTCTGGTGGTCGTGGTAAATTCGCAGATATTGTATTTACCATCGAGCCTGCTGAAGAAGGAAAACAAGGTCTTGAGTTTGTGAACCTAATTAAAGGGGGGAATGTTCCTAAGGAATATATCCCAGCTGTTGAGAAAGGATTCAAAGATTCGATGAAAAACGGTCCTTTGGCTGGTTTCGAAGTGGACGCGATGAAGATTACTCTAAAGGATGGTTCTTTCCACCCTGTAGACTCGGATTCTCTTTCCTTTGAATTGGCAGCCAAAATGGGCTTCAAAGCTTCAGCAAAAGCGGCTCGTGCCGTGATCATGGAGCCGATTATGAAACTAGAAGTATTGACTCCCGAAGAGAATATGGGGGACATCGTTGGAGATTTGAACCGTCGTCGTGGCCAAGTAAACTCTATGGACGATCGCGCCGGCTCCAAGGTAGTTAAAGCTGAAGTGCCACTCTCTGAAATGTTTGGTTATGTAACCTCGTTACGTACCCTTTCTTCCGGTCGTGCTACTTCTACAATGGAGTTTTCTCACTACGCAGAAACACCTTCCAATATTTCGGAAAGTGTGATTGCAGAAATACAAGGTAAAAACGCTTAATACGCCTCCTTATGAGTCAAAAAATTAGAATCAAACTCAAATCGTACGATCACAATTTAGTGGATAAATCGGCGGAGAAGATTGTGAAAACAGTCAAAACAACTGGTGCTGTTGTCACTGGTCCTATCCCATTGCCGACCCACAAGAAAATCTTTACGGTTTTGCGTTCTCCTCACGTGAACAAAAAATCAAGAGAGCAATTTCAATTGTGTTCCTACAAACGATTACTCGACATCTACAGTTCTTCTTCCAAAACCATCGACGCATTGATGAAGTTGGAGTTGCCCTCTGGAGTTGAAGTAGAAATTAAAGTATAAGTAAATCATTTAAATTATAATCATGTCTGGGTTAATAGGAAAAAAAATCGGTATGACCAGCTTGTTCGACGAGAACGGGAAGAATATTCCCTGCACCGTAATCGAATGCGGTCCATGCGTGGTTACCCAAGTCAGAACCGAATCGGTTGACGGCTATGAGGCGCTTCAGTTAGGTTTCGATGACAAGGCAGAGAAGAATGTTGGTAAAGCGGCCCAAGGCCATTTTGCAAAAGCCAACACTGCTCCAAAGCGAAAGCTCATCGAATTCCAAAACTTTGAAGAAGATCATAAACTTGGGGACACCATCACAGTTGAATTATTTAAAGAAGGCGAATTTGTCGATGTCAGCGGAACATCCAAAGGAAAAGGTTTCCAAGGGGTTGTAAAGCGTCACGGATTTGGTGGTGTAGGACAAGCTACCCACGGTCAGCATAACCGTCTTCGTGCCCCCGGTTCTATCGGTGCGGCCTCCTATCCGGCGCGTGTATTCAAAGGAATGCGCATGGCGGGGCAAATGGGAAATAGCAAAGTAAAAGTTCAAAACCTCCGCGTTGTGAAAGTAGTTGCTGAAAAGAATCTACTTGTGGTCAAAGGCTGTGTGCCTGGTCACAAAAACGCCTACGTAACAATTCAGAAATAATGGAAGTAGCTGTTGTATCAATCGAAGGAAAAGAGACAGGGAGAAAAGCCAAGCTTGACAAAGCTGTCTTCGGGATCGAACCCAACGAACACGCCATTTATTTGGACGTAAAATCGCACTTGGCCAACAAACGTCAAGGAACTCACCAGTCGAAAGAACGTGGAGAGATTGTCGGGTCGACTCGAAAAATCAAAAAACAAAAAGGAACAGGTACTGCCCGTGCGGGAAGCATCAAGAATCCTTTGTTCCGTGGAGGAGGTCGTGTATTCGGTCCATCACCACGTGACTATTCACAGAAAGTCAACAAAAAAGTGAAACGTTTAGCGCGTAAATCTGCCTTGAGCATGAAAGCGCAAGAAAAAGCAATCATTGTAGTTGAAGACTTTCAATTGGATGGACCCAAAACCAACACCTATCAAGGAATTCTTTCCTCTTTGGGTGTAGCAGACAAAAAGTCGCTACTAGTCTTGGGTAAAGCCAATAAAAATGTATATTTGTCGTCGCGCAATTTGAAACATTCTGATGTTGTAACAGACTCAGAATTAAACACTTACAAAATAACAAACGCTACACGTTTGATTCTTTCTGAAAGTGCTATTGCGAACATTGAATCAACTTTGAACAAATAAGTCATGGGTATATTGATTAAACCAATCATCACAGAAAAGGCAACGGCCTCTAGCGAGATGTCCAATTGCTACACTTTTTTGGTGTCCAAGACTTCCAACAAAGTTGAAATCAAAAAAGCCGTAGAAGAAGCTTATGGCGTGGCGGTAGAAAAAGTCCGCACCATGAACTATGGTCCAGAACGTAAAGTACGTTACACCAAAACAGGATTACAAAAAGGCAAAACCAATGCAATCAAGAAAGCACTTGTGCAGGTTGCAGAAGGAGATGCCATCGATTTTTATAGCAATTTATAATAGCGTCACATGTCAGTTAGAAAATTAAAACCAACATCCCCGGCGCAGCGTTTTAGAGTAGTAAATGGATTTGACGCCCTTACTACTGATAAGCCGGAGAAAAGCTTGCTTTCTTCGAAAAAGCGATCTGGGGGAAGAAACAACAAAGGGAAGATGACTGTCCGCCACCGCGGAGGAGGTCACAAAAAACGTTACCGTATGGTAGACTTCAAGCGCAGTCGTTTTGACATCGTTGCGGAAGTAAAAACCATCGAATACGACCCGAACCGTTCCGCGTTTATCGCCTTAATTGAATATAAGGATGGAGAAAAGAGCTACATTATTGCTCAAAACGGACTGCAGGTAGGCCAAAAGCTTGTCTCCGGACCCAAATCCTCTCCAGATTTAGGTAACGCCATGCCGTTGGCCAACATTCCTTTAGGAACCATCATCTCTTGTATCGAGTTACAGCCAGGAGCCGGAGCCGTTATTGCTCGTTCTGCAGGAACCTTCGCACAATTGATGGCGCGTGACGGAAAGTTTGCCACCATCAAAATGCCATCAGGAGAGACACGTTTGATCCTTGTTACTTGTATGGCTACTATCGGTGCGGTATCCAATTCCGACCACCAGTTGATCGTTGCCGGTAAGGCGGGTCGCTCCCGTTGGTTGGGCCGTCGTCCACGTACACGACCGGTTGCCATGAACCCAATCGATCACCCCATGGGTGGTGGAGAAGGGCGTGCCTCTGGAGGACATCCACGTTCTAGAAACGGAATTCCTGCAAAAGGATTCAGAACGCGTTCTAAGACAAAATCGACGAATAAATTCATCATTGAACGCAGAAAAAAATAAGCACTTATGGCACGTTCATTAAAAAAAGGACCCTTCGTACATCACAGTCTTGAGAAGAAAGTGATTAAAAACGTAGAAGAAAATAAAAAAACAGTGATCAAAACCTGGTCTAGAGCCTCCTTGATTACTCCAGACTTTGTTGGACAAACGATTGGAGTACACAACGGACGTCAATTTGTACCGGTCTATGTTACCGAAAACATGGTCGGACACAAATTGGGAGAATTTTCTCCAACACGTTCTTTCCGAGGTCATGCTGGAGCCAAAAATAAAGGTAAAAAATAAGCAGAGCCATGGGAAATCGTAAAAGACAAAGCGCTGAGGCTATCAAAGAAGCCAAAAAGAACACGGCTTTCGCTAAGCTAAACAACTGCCCTACATCACCACGCAAAATGCGTTTGGTAGCCGATCAGGTTCGTGGGGAAGGCGTTGACAAAGCGCTAGCCATCTTGAAATTCAGCCCAAAGGAAGCTTCTCGACGTTTGGAAAAACTATTGCTTTCGGCCATTGCCAACTGGCAAGCCAAAAACGAAGAAGCTGATGTGGAAAATGCTGAATTGTTTGTAAAAGAAATTCGTGTAGACGGAGGTCGTATGCTGAAACGTTTGCGCCCAGCACCACAAGGCCGCGCCCACCGAATTCGCAAAAGATCAAATCACGTAACGCTCGTACTGGGAGCCAACAATATTGAAAGTTAATTATGGGACAAAAAACCAATCCAATAGGTAATCGTTTGGGAATCATCCGCGGATGGGATTCCAACTGGTATGGCGGTCGTGACTACGGCGATAAATTGGCCGAGGACGACAAAATCCGTAAATACATCCACGCACGTTTGGCCAAAGCCAGTGTGTCCAATGTAATTATCGAACGTACCCTTAAGTTGATCACCATCACCATTACCACTGCCCGTCCCGGAATCATCATTGGTAAAGCCGGTCAAGAGGTGGACAAGCTCAAAGAAGAGTTAAAGAAAATTACAGCTAAAGAAGTACAAATCAATATTTTCGAAATCAAACGTCCTGAGTTGGATGCCCAATTGGTTGGTGCCAGCGTTGCACGTCAAATCGAAAGTCGTATTTCATACCGTCGTGCTATCAAAATGGCTATCGCTGCTGCCATGCGTATGAACGCAGAAGGGATCAAAATTCAGATCTCTGGTCGTTTGAATGGAGCTGAAATGGCACGTTCTGAAAGCTATAAAGACGGTCGTATTCCATTGTCTACTTTTCGCGCCGATATCGACTATGCTTTGGTTGAAGCCCACACCACTTACGGTCGTTTGGGAGTCAAAGTGTGGATCATGAAAGGCGAAGTATACGGAAAACGTGAATTGTCTCCCCTTGTTGGTATGTCCAAGAAGAGTGGTGGAGGCGCCGGTAATGGAAAAGGGAACAACCGCCAACGCCGTCGTAAATAATTAGAGTTTAAGAGTCAACAGTTATGTTACAACCTAGAAAAACTAAATTCCGTAAAGCGCAAAAAGGGCGCATGAAAGGAATTTCACAGCGCGGTCATCAGTTGTCCAATGGGATGTTCGGAATCAAATCGTTGGATTCCAAGTTTATTACCTCCCGTCAGATCGAAGCCGCTCGTATTGCCGCTACTCGTTATATGAAAAGAGAAGGGCAATTGTGGATCAAAATATTCCCAGACAAACCCATCACCAAGAAGCCCTTGGAAGTACGTATGGGGAAAGGAAAAGGAGCCCCTGAATATTTCGTAGCCGTCGTTAAGCCGGGCCGTGTTTTATTCGAGATTGCTGGAGTTCCATTGGATGTTGCTAAAGAAGCCCTTCGTTTGGCTGCTCAGAAGCTACCCGTTAAAACAAAATTCATCATCGCACGCGATTTCGAAGCGTAACACGAATTGATCATGAAACAAAAAGAGATTCAAAACCTATCGAAAGATGACTTGCTAGACAAGTTGAACGATGTGCAAAAAGAATACGAAACGCTTCAGTTGAATCACGCGATTTCTCCTCTGGAAAATCCCGTACAGCTTCGAACCGTTCGACGAACCATCGCCCGATTGAAAACCGCAATCGCCGCACAACAATAAGCCTGAGGAAATGGAAAATAGAAACCTTAGAAAAGAAAGAATCGGAATTGTGACCAGCAATAAAATGGAGAAATCCATCGTTGTGTCAGAAGTAAAACGTGTGAAGCATCCCATGTATGGGAAGTTCGTTTTGAAAACGAAAAAATATGTTGCTCACGATGATGCCAACGATTGCAATATCGGTGACACCGTAAAAATTATGGAAACCCGCCCGCTGAGTAAAAACAAATGCTGGCGATTGGTAGAAATCTTAGAAAGAGCTAAATAAAATGGTACAACAAGAATCCAGACTCAAAGTGGCTGACAATACCGGAGCCAAAGAAGTACTCACCATTCGTGTATTGGGAGGAACCAAAAGACGGTATGCCTCCATCGGAGACAAGATTGTCGTTACTGTTAAAGACGCCTCTCCCTCAGGAACGGTCAAAAAAGGACAAGTATCAACCGCTGTTGTGGTTCGTACCACGAAAGAAGTTCGTCGTCCTGATGGTTCCTATATTCGTTTCGATGACAATGCTTGTGTATTGTTAAATCCAACGGGTGAAATGCGTGGAACACGTGTTTTTGGTCCCGTGGCTCGCGAACTGCGCGACAAGCAGTTTATGAAAATTGTTTCACTAGCACCTGAGGTGCTTTAAGCTAAGATCCTATGTCAAAGATTAAGATCAGAAAAGGAGATAAAGTACAGGTCATCGCTGGCGCTCACAAAGGGTCCGAGGGAACTGTCATGAAAATTTTGGTAGATGCCAACAAAGCAATTGTTGAAGGGGTCAACCTAGTGAAAAAACACAACAAGCCCAACGCACAAAACCCGCAAGGAGGGATCGCTGAAAAAGAAGCACCCATCCAAATTTCCAACCTTTCATTGCTTACAGCAGAAGGAGAGCCTACGCGAGTTGGCTATCGTATGGAAGACGGTGTGAAAGTTCGTTATGCTAAAAAATCTAATGAAGTCATTTAAGTCATGAGTTACGTTCCAAGACTAAAACAAGAATATAAAGACCGTATTGTCAACAGTCTCAAAGAAGAGTTTGGTTACAAAAGCATTATGCAGGTACCCAAGCTAGAAAAGATTGTTCTAAGCCGTGGTGTGGGTCAGGCAGTAGCCGATAAAAAACTCATCGATCACGCACTAGATGAATTATCTACAATCACGGGTCAAAAAGCCGTTTCTACACTTTCCAAGAAAGATGTTGCTTCCTTTAAATTGAGAAAAGGAATGCCCATCGGGGCCAAAGTAACCCTTCGTGGTGAGCGCATGTATGAATTCCTTGACCGCCTAGTAACCACTGCTCTACCACGAGTACGTGACTTTCGTGGGGTAAAAGCAACTGGTTTTGACGGCCGTGGTAATTACAACTTAGGGGTGACAGAACAAATTATCTTCCCTGAGATTGATATTGACAAAGTCAACAAAATATCGGGAATGGATATCACTTTTGTGACATCGGCCCCTACTGACAAAGAAGCTAAATCACTATTACAAGAATTGGGACTTCCCTTTCAAAAGAACTAATTATGGCAAAAGAATCCATGAAAGCTCGTGAAGTGAAACGAGCAAAAATGGTTGCAAAATATGCAGCTAAAAGAAAGGCTCTCAAAGAAGCTGGCGACTATGAGGCGCTACAAAAGCTTCCTAAGAATGCCTCTCCAATCCGTATGCACAACCGATGCAAACTCACCGGAAGACCCAAAGGGTATATGCGACAGTTTGGTGTTTCAAGGGTAACTTTCCGAGAAATGGCCAACCAAGGTTTGATCCCAGGAGTAACTAAAGCCAGCTGGTAATAAAATAAACGCATTATGTATACAGATCCGATTGCAGATTATTTGACACGAATCCGAAATGCGAATGCCGCAGGTCACCGAGTGGTTGACATCCCGGCTTCTAATTTGAAGAAAGAAATCACCAAAATCTTGTTTGATCAAGGTTATATCCTCAGTTACAAATTTGAGGAAACTGAAAATCACCAAGGAAATATAAAAATTGCTTTGAAGTACGACAAGCTCTCCAAGGAGCCTGTTATCAAAGCCTTACAACGAATTAGTACTCCTGGTCTACGAAAGTATACCGGATCTGATTCTCTTCCACGTATCCTCAATGGATTGGGAATTGCCATTGTCTCTACTTCCAAGGGAGTGATGACCGGTAAACAAGCGACCAAAGAAAATGTAGGTGGTGAATTAATTTGCTACGTCTACTAAAAAGAATACAATTATGTCTAGAATAGGAAATAATCCCATTACGATCCCAGAAGGCGTTACTGTAACGATCCAACCCAATCTTATTACTGTAAAAGGTAAACTAGGGGAGTTGACACAGCAATACGAAACGGTAAGCGTAACCGAAAAGGACGGGACCCTTCAAGTAAGCCGTCCAACGGATTCCAAAGATCACCGCGCCAAGCATGGATTATATCGTGCCTTGATCGCTAACATGATTCAAGGAGTAAACGAAGGTTTTACCAAAGAACTCGAGTTGGTAGGGGTTGGATACCGTGCCAGCCACCAAGGCCAAAAACTTGACCTTGCTCTTGGATTTTCACACAATATCGTATTAGACATTGCCCCAGAGGTAAAAGTTGATACAGTTTCCGAAAAAGGAAAAAATCCTATCGTAAAACTTAGTTCATACGACAAGCAGTTGGTGGGCTATGTTGCAGCCAAAATACGTTCCTTCCGCAAACCGGAACCTTACAAAGGAAAAGGAGTGAAATTTGTCGGAGAAGAAATTAGAAGAAAAGCAGGTAAATCAGCATAATAGAGCACTATGGCACTATCTAAACTACAGCGAAGAAATCGCATACAACTTAGAATACGTAAGACAATTAGCGGAACGCCTACGGCTCCACGCCTGTCTGTATTCCGAAGCAATAAAGAAATTTATGCGCAGTTGATTGACGATGTCAATGGTATCACCATTGCCTCGGCTTCTTCTCGTGAAGACGCAGTAAAGGCTTCCGGGAAAATCGAAACAGCGCAGCAAGTAGGGAAACTTATTTCTGAACGCGCACAAAAAGCCGGAATTGAAACCGTACGTTTTGACCGTGGCGGCTACCTCTACCACGGTAGAATCAAGGCCTTAGCTGATGGCGCACGTGAAAGTGGATTAAAATTTTAAATCGCAACGATGTATCATAATTATAAAAACGTAGAATTGGTAAAGCCCGTCGGTCTCGATCTTAAAGATCGTTTGGTAGGCGTACAACGTGTTACCAAAGTAACCAAGGGAGGACGTACTTTCGGATTTTCAGCCATCGTTGTAGTGGGTGATGAAAACGGAGTGGTAGGTCAAGGCCTTGGAAAATCAAAAGAAGTTTCTGAAGCGATCTCCAAAGCCGTAGAAGATGCCAAGAAAAACCTGGTACGCATCCCTATCGAAAAAGCAACACTTCCTCATGAGCAAAAAGGAAAATACGGCGGTGCCCGCGTTTTCTTGAAGCCTGCCTCTGAAGGTACTGGAGTTATTGCCGGTGGTGCTGTTCGTGCGGTGTTGGAAGCAGTGGGAGTTCACAATGTACTATCCAAATCACAAGGATCGTCCAACCCCCACAATGTGGTAAAAGCCACTTTCGATGCTTTGTTGCAATTGCGCAATCCATTGATGGTCGCTAAGCAACGCGGAATTTCATTAGATAAAGTGTTTAACGGATAAGACCTCTCCTATGTCACAGATTAAAATCACACAAACAAAAAGTAGCATCAAGCGCTTGCAATCGCAAAAAAGAACCCTAGAGGCTCTTGGCTTACGAGGCATTGGCAAGGAAGTTACTCATGAAGCCACCCCTTCTATCTTAGGAATGGTGGATAAAGTAAAACACTTAGTTTCAGTAACAGAAGCATAAAGAACAAGAAGATGAGTTTACAAAATTTAAGCCCGGCATCGGGATCTACACATAAGAACAGCAAACGCGTAGGACGCGGCCAAGGATCTGGGAAAGGCGGAACAGCTACCCGAGGTCACAAAGGAGCCAAGTCTCGTTCAGGGTATTCCAAGAAGATTGGTTTCGAAGGAGGGCAAATGCCACTTCAACGCCGTGTTCCTAAATTTGGTTTTAAGAACATCAATCGCAAAGAATACCAAGGCGTCAACCTTGATGTTCTTCAGTCTTTGGTAGAAGCGAAAAAAATTAAAGGTGACGTTTCCCTTCAAACGCTTATTGACTTGCGTTTGGTTGGAAAAAACGATTTGGTAAAGATTTTAGGTCGTGGCAAATTAGATGCCGCTCTAAAAATTGAAGCACACAAGTTTACTGCTACTGCTCAAGCCGCTATCGAGGCTGCTGGTGGAGAAGCTGTAACGATCTAATTAATACGGATGAAGAATTTTTTAGAAACCATATTGAACATCTACAATATCAAGGAACTCCGTGATCGAATTGGAACAACCTTGGTTATTTTATTGATTTACCGCTTTGGTGCCCAGATTGTTTTGCCTGGAATTGACTCTGTTCAGTTGGCAGAATTAAACAGTCGTGCCGATGGGGCAGGATTGTTGGGGCTCCTGAATGCTTTTACAGGAGGGGCTTTTGCCAATGCTTCGGTATTTGCCTTGGGAATCATGCCTTACATTTCGGCATCCATTGTTGTTCAATTAATGGGTATTGCCATTCCGTATCTTCAAAAACTTCAAAAAGAAGGGGAAAGCGGACGCAAGCAACTCAATCAGATTACACGCTGGTTAACTATTTTGATTTGTGTCGTTCAAGCACCTGCTTACTTATATGGTTTGAGCGCGTTGGGAGTTCCCGATAGTGCTTTTATCTTTGGTCGTGGGCCACTATTTATTATTTCCTCTGTTATTATCCTTGTTACAGGAACGATCTTCGCCATGTGGTTGGGAGAAAAAATTACAGATAAAGGAATTGGAAATGGTATTTCTATCTTGATTATGGTCGGAATCATTGCAAACCTTCCGTTATCTTTTACACAAGAACTGGTTTCACGAGTTAGTGAAAACAATGGAGGTCTGATGCTTGTATTGATTGAATTGGTACTTTGGATTGTCATCATCCTTTTGAGTATACTTTTAGTCATGGCGGTTCGACAAATACCTGTCCAGTACGCGCGTCGTACCGCAGGGGGTGCCAATGAACAAAATGTTTTCGGATCAAGACAATACATTCCACTCAAGCTTAACGCTTCGGGTGTAATGCCGATCATTTTTGCACAAGCTATTATGTTTGCTCCTGCTTATGTAGGGCGATTGATGGGAGACTCCGATGTAGGGCAATGGATGCAAACCAACTTTTCCGATATATTCGGATTGTGGTACAATGTACTCTTTGCAACTTTGATTATTATTTTCACCTATTTTTATACAGCCATCACCGTTCCTACGAACAAGATGTCTGATGATTTGAAACGAAGCGGAGGTTTCGTTCCAGGAATTCGTCCTGGAAATGAGACCGCAGACTTTTTAGATACTGTTATGTCGCACATTACCTTTCCGGGTTCCCTCTTTTTAGCGGGAATTGCTGTTTTTCCAGCCTTTGTGGTCAAACTTATTGGTATGCAGCAAGGATGGGCATTGTTTTATGGCGGTACGTCTTTGTTGATTATGGTTGGCGTGGCAATAGACACTGTGCAACAAGTCAATTCCTATTTATTGAATCGTCATTATGATGGTTTGATGAAGACGGGTAAAACACGAAGAAACAACAAGGCATAATGGCTAAACAAGCAGCAATAGAACAAGAAGGAACAATCATTGAGGCACTGTCCAATGCAATGTTCCGTGTTGAATTAGAAAATGGGCATGTAGTTACGGCACACATTTCAGGGAAAATGCGCCTTCACTACATTAAGCTGTTGCCCGGAGATAAAGTAAAATTAGAAATGAGTCCTTACGATCTAACCAAAGCAAGGATCACTTATAGATTTTAAAAAGTAAACAATGAAAGTAAGAGCTTCCTTAAAGAAAAGAAGTCCTGAGTGTAAGATTGTTAGACGCAAGGGACGTCTGTACGTTATAAACAAAAAGAATCCTAGATTCAAACAAAGACAAGGCTAAACTATGGCAAGAATTTCAGGGGTAGATATTCCCAAACAAAAAAGAGGCGTCATCGCACTGACTTATATCTTTGGTATTGGTCGCAGCCGTGCTCAGCAGATTTTAGCTGAAGCGAAAGTGAGCGAAGACAAAAAAGTATCAGACTGGAGCGATGCGGAGACAAGTAGTATTCGTGAAGCCGTAAGCACTTTCAAGATCGAAGGAGAATTGCGTTCAGAGATCCAGTTAAATATCAAGCGTTTGATGGACATCGGTTGCTATCGTGGAATCCGTCACCGTACTGGTTTGCCCCTTCGTGGTCAGCGAACCAAAAACAACTCTAGAACCCGTAAAGGAAAACGTAAAACGGTAGCCAACAAAAAGAAAGCTACTAAATAATCATTGAGATATGGCAAAAGTATCTGCGAAAAAACGTAAAGTAATTGTTGACGCCGTCGGCGAAGCACATATCAGTGCTACTTTCAACAACATCATCATTTCATTGACCAACCTGAAAGGCGAAGTTATTGCTTGGTCTAGCGCTGGTAAGATGGGCTTTAGAGGATCTAAGAAAAACACTCCCTATGCAGCACAAACGGCTGCAGAAGATTGTGCAGGAGTGGCTTCGGAAGCGGGTCTGAAAAAAGTAAAAGTGTATGTTAAAGGCCCAGGGAATGGAAGAGAATCTGCGATTCGAACCCTTCACAACAATGGGATTGAAGTTACTGAAATCATCGATGTAACCCCTTTACCACACAACGGATGTCGTCCACCGAAACGAAGACGCGTATAATTTTTAATTAGCTATCGGGAGTGAGTTCCAGTCATCGAAGGAACGACCTTAATTCATGACCTCAGTCCCATTAAAACAACAAGTATGGCAAGATATATTGGTCCTAAGACAAAAATTTCAAGAAAATTTGGAGAGTCTATTTTTGGCTCTGACAAATCTTTCGAAAAGAGAAACTATCCCCCTGGACAACACGGGAATACCCGCCGAAGAGGGAAAAAATCAGAATATGCAATCCAGTTAATGGAGAAGCAAAAGGCCAAGTATACCTATGGTATTTTGGAACGCCAATTCAGAAACCTTTTTGAAAAAGCGACACGTAGCAAAGGCGTTACGGGAGAGGTTCTGTTGCAAATGTGTGAATCACGTTTGGACAACACTGTATTCCGTTTGGGAATTTCCCGCTCACGTTCCGGTGCTCGCCAGCTAGTATCACACCGACACATTACGGTAAATGGTGAAATCGTAAACATTCCTTCTTACCAGCTTCGACCTGGTGATGTGATTGGTGTTCGTGAAAAATCCAAATCCCTGCAAGCCATCCAAGACTCTTTGGATGCTCATGCATCAGTTTACGAATGGTTGACCTGGAATGGGGACACCAAAGAAGGAACATTTGTTACGACGCCTGAGCGTTTGCAGATTCCTGAAAATATCAAAGAGCAACTCATCGTAGAATTGTATTCTAAATAATCCCTAACCGAACGAACAACTATGGCAATATTGAATTTTCAAAAACCCGATAAGGTAATCATGATTGATTCCTCGGAATTCGAAGGTAAATTTGAGTTTCGTCCTCTAGAACCTGGTTACGGGTTGACTGTAGGGAATGCACTACGCCGTGTATTACTTTCTTCATTGGAAGGATTTGCAATCACTTCTATCAAAATTGATGGGGTAGAGCATGAGTTTTCTACGATTCCTGGCGTGGTGGAAGATGTTACAGAAATCATTCTAAACCTAAAACAAGTTCGTTTTAAGCGTCAAATCGAAGACGTAGAGGATGAGAGTGTAACGCTTAATATCAGCGGACAAGATCAACTCAAAGCGGCGGATATTCAAAAATTCACTTCTGGTTTCCAAGTATTAAATCCCGATTTGGTGATCTGTAATCTTGAAAAGTCAGTTCAAATGAATATTGAGTTGACCATTGAAAAAGGTCGTGGATATGTGCCTGCTGAAGAGAATAAAAAGGTCAATGCACCCCTAGGTGTTATTGCCATCGATTCTATCTTCACCCCGGTAAAAAACGTGAAGTATAGCATTGAGAACTTCCGTGTTGAGCAGAAGACCGATTATGAAAAATTGGTTTTTGAAATCATTACGGACGGTTCTATTCATCCTAAGGATGCACTAACTGAGGCGGCCAAAACTTTGATTCATCACTTCTTGCTATTCTCTGATGAGCGAATCACACTTGAATCAGATGAAATCGCTCAAACAGAAACTTATGATGAAGAATCCCTTCACATGCGTCAGCTCTTGAAAACAAAATTGATAGATATGGACCTTTCGGTTCGTGCTTTGAACTGTTTGAAAGCCGCTGAAGTAGAAACACTAGGGGATTTGGTATCCTATAACAAAAATGATTTAATGAAGTTCCGCAATTTCGGAAAGAAATCGTTGACAGAACTTGAAGAACTTGTTGTCCTTAAAGGCTTGACGTTTGGCATGGATTTATCCAAGTACAAACTCGACAAGGAATAAAGAGACAATAATTATTATTGACATACCATGAGACACGGAAAAAAAGTAATGCATTTAGGGCGCAAAACAGCCCATCGCAAATCGATGCTAGCCAATATGGCTTGTTCTCTCATCGAGCATAAAAGAATTAACACTACGGTAACAAAAGCGAAAGCGCTCAAGCAGTTTATAGAGCCCTTGGTTACCAAATCCAAAAATGACACAACCCATAACCGTCGATTGGCGTTTAGTGCGCTTCGTGATAAAACAGCGGTCACTGAACTTTTCCGTAATATTTCGGATAAGATAGGCGATCGTCCAGGAGGGTACACCCGAATCATTAAACTGGGGAATCGTCTCGGGGATAATGCTGCAATGGCTATGATTGAGTTGGTGGACTTCAACGAAGTTTATGAAACGAACAAGACGGAGAAGAAAAAATCAAGACGAAGTCGCGCCAAAAAAGTAGCTGAAACATCTGAAGCTGCTGTGGCAGAAGCTACTCCAGAAACCGAAGCTCCTGAAGCAACGGAAACAGAAACCAAAAAAGAAGATTGATTTTGACGCAGATGAATCAAACATCAAAGCACTCTCTTTTTTGAAACCATTTAACAAAAGGATAAACTTGAAGTTTATCCTTTTTTTGTGATTATGATTTATATTTGCAACGACTTATGAAGTATAAGGAAAGAAAACGTGCCTTAGTTCTTTTAGCAGACGGCACCCAATTTTTTGGAAAAGCAGTAGGGGTAACAGGAAGTAGTTTTGGAGAAATTTGCTTCAACACTGGAATGACAGGTTACCAAGAGATTTTTACAGACCCATCTTATTTTGGGCAACTGATGGTGACAACCAACGCCCATATTGGGAATTACGGTGTCCTTGATTCAGAAGCTCAAGCCGATCAAATTATGATTGCAGGGCTTATTTGTAAAAACTTTAGTTACGATCACTCTCGTGTTGCTGCCACGGATTCGCTCCTGAATTATCTGGAGGAAAACAAATTGGTAGCAATCTCTGATGTAGATACCCGTGCCTTGGTGAACTATATTCGGGACAATGGAGCCCAAAACGCTGTAATCACAACCGAAATAGAGCGCTTGGATGAACTTCAAAAGCAGCTTCAACAAACTCCTTCAATGGACGGATTGGAACTGGCTTCAAAAGTATCAACCAAAGAGCCCTATTATGTTGGAAATCCAGAGGCGAGTCTCAAAATTGCGGCCCTAGACCTTGGAGTAAAACGTAATATTCTGAATCACTTATCGAGCCGGGATGCCTACATTAAGGTGTTTCCCTATGACACACCTTATGAGACGCTAGCTGCTTGGAATCCGGATGGTTATTTTATCTCCAATGGTCCTGGCGACCCACAACCACTTACGGTTGCACAACAAACAGCCAAAGCTATTTTAGAAAACGATCAACCCTTGTTTGGAATATGCTTAGGACACCAAGTAATTGCCCTTGCCAATGGGATACCAACCTATAAAATGTTCAACGGTCACCGAGGAATTAATCACCCTGTGATCAATCTTAAAACAGGAAAAGGTGAAATCACTTCGCAAAATCATGGATTTGCCGTTGAACGCGAAGCGGTGGAGGCTCACCCAGATATTGAAATCACACACGAACATTTGAATGATCAGACCGTTGCTGGGATTGCCATTAAAAATAAAAAATGCTTTTCGGTTCAATACCACCCCGAAGCAGCCCCAGGACCCAATGATTCCATTTATCTTTTTGATCAATTCATTGAAACCATAAAACAATAACCAAAACCAAACCGAATTTAAACGATGAGTATTATTGTAAAAGTACATGCCCGAATGATCCTCGATTCTCGAGGAAATCCAACAGTAGAAGTAGATGTAGTGACAGAGACCGGTATTCTAGGGCGCGCTGCGGTTCCTTCTGGAGCCTCCACAGGAGAACATGAAGCTGTAGAACTTCGCGATGGTGGCGATCGTTTTATGGGGAAAGGTGTTTCCAATGCTGTATCCAATGTTAACGACCAAATTGCGACGGCTGTAGTAGGTCAGTCTGTATTTGAGCAGAACAAAATTGATCAACTGATGATCGATCTTGACGGTACAGCCAACAAATCAAAGTTGGGAGCCAATGCAATCCTAGGTGTTTCCTTAGCCGTAGCCAAAGCTGCTGCCAATGAGTTAGGGATGCCTTTGTATCGTTATATCGGTGGAGTTAGTGCCAATACACTTCCTGTTCCGATGATGAATATCATCAATGGAGGATCACACTCTGACGCACCTATTGCTTTTCAAGAGTTTATGGTGATGCCTGTTGCTGCTGATTCTTTCTCTAAAGCCATGCAGATGGGTACAGAGATTTTCCATCATCTAAAAAAAGTATTACACGACCGTGATTTGAGTACAGCTGTTGGAGACGAGGGTGGTTTTGCCCCTACCTTAGAGGGTACTGAAGATGCTCTTGATACGATCATCAAAGCGATTACAAACGCTGGATACAAAGCGGGAGAAGAAGTGATGATTGCTTTGGATTGTGCTGCGGCAGAATTTTATAAAGACGGTGTTTATGACTATTCCCTGTTTGAAGGTGCAGAAGGGGTAAAACGTAGTTCTGAGGAACAAGCTCAATATTTGGCAGCGCTTTCCCAACAATATCCGATTATTTCCATAGAAGATGGAATGGATGAAAATGACTGGGAAGGATGGAAATCCCTTACAGATAAAGTAGGTGATAGCGTTCAATTGGTTGGAGATGACTTGTTTGTGACCAACGTAACACGTCTTTCAAGAGGTATTGAAGAAGGAATAGCAAATTCTATTTTGATAAAAGTAAACCAGATTGGTACGCTTACTGAAACCATTGCTGCGGTTAACATGGCGCACAAGGCAGGGTACACCTCTGTAATGTCTCACCGTTCCGGAGAAACGGAAGACAATACCATTGCTGATTTGGCTGTGGCACTAAATACGGGACAAATCAAAACAGGATCGGCCAGTAGAAGTGATCGTATGGCGAAATACAACCAACTCCTTCGTATTGAAGAAGAACTGGAAGCTCAAGCTTATTATCCGAAAGAAAATGCGTTTAATCTCTAGTATTTTTTGATGTAACGTTAAGTGTTAAAAAGAGGTGACTATTAAAGTCACCTCTTTTTAGTTATCAAAACGCTTTGTGTAATGACTAGCAGCCATTGCCGCAAAATTTCCTAAGACGAGTTCTCGGGGATTTTCCGTATTGTATAGATTGCTTTGTAATTGTACAGGCGGTGTGCGAAATAATATTTCTGGATTTCCCATTTCATAATGAGTACCTCCATAATTTTCATTTTGCTCTCCCTGAATTAGAAGATTTTTATAAAACCGGTAGGTTTCTGGCGATATGTTAAACAATGTTGCGGAAACAATCGTTGTTTTCCCTGCTTGTCCAAAGAATCTCTCTAAATAAGCGTCTTCATTTCCGTTGAATAAGGTATCCTCACTTGTGGTAATTTCAAGCTGTCCTTGTTCATGTTCATCATTTGAAAAAAAGAAACTTGCGGAATACTGATTGTGTTCCTCTTTTTGGATCTGCAAAAACAATACGGTAGTAGTCATCATAGACTGAATCTTTCTCAATTTTTTTTATAGGTACAGGAGTTAGCATGGTTTCTGGGGTCGATTGGTATATTCCTTCTCTTTCGGGTAACGAAATGGTGATCCAGTAGCTGTTTCCTATGGACGTTGGAATTTTTGTAGTACTCAAAAATTGTTTTTTATTGGAATCAAAAACAAACCGATCGGCTAGCATTGATTCGTTCCCGTTCTTGGTACGTGTATAGAGTTTGATGTTAGCTTTGGAAAAGATTTTCTCCTCATACTTTTTTGTAGTAGAACTCTCCATTATCGAGAGGGTTACATGGTTAGAGGGATATTCTATTTTTCCTTTGATAATGATATGGGTTTGGTCTACATAAATAGGCTCTATTTCTTCTACGCAGCGACAAAAGAGAAACAAAGAGAGGATACAAATAAGTAGAGAATTTTTCATATCTATTAAAATTTGAAGTTATAATTGATAAAGGGGATTATAGAACCCAATAGAGCAAAACGATAACTTCTCAATTTAGGGTCAAGGGTCTCTAGATCAACTTTGGAAAAACGAGAAAAAGAATTCTTGGAACGATAGAGATTATACTCTCCAAAATTCCAAGTGCTTTTCCATTTTTTGTTGGGGTCATTTTTTTTAGGAGTATAGCTGAACGACAAATCGAGCCTATGGGTGTCTGACAACCTGTAGGCATTTCGCTCAGAATAGGTTAGTAACCAACGATCCTCTATTTTGAATTGACCAATTACGGCCGTAATAGGCCGACCGGATTGGTAAGTAAAGGCCAAATTGGTTTCCCATTTTTCACCTAACTTTTTACTGAGAATAAGATTCAGTATGTGAGGGCGGTCATAATTGGATGGGAAATAACCTCCAAAATTAAGGTTCTCCCTTTCAAAGGGACTTACTGTTTTTCGTAATGCTCTGGAATAGGTCTAATTGACTTCTCCTGTCCAAAGGCCTTTGTTTTTTTGAAAAGAGAGTTCAACTCCATAGGCCGATCCCTTTGCTGGAAGAATTTGTGTTTCAATACGATCGTTTAAAAATAAATCGGCACCGTTTTTATAATCAATCATGTTGTCAAAAGTTTTATAGAACACATCGGTAGTAAATTGCCATTTATTTGACCGATGCTCTGCGGCATAGCCCAAGGACGTTTGATATACTTTAAGAGGTTTAACGTGTTCTCCCGATGGCTTCCAAACATCAAATGGAAGTGCTGCCGTGGTGTTAGTCAGCAAATGAATGTTTTGAATGTTTTTGCCAAAACTAAATTTTATACTTTGATTAGCATTCAATTGGTGTTTGACACTGATTCGAGGTTCTATATTGGCATAGCTTTTTGTGATTTCTCCTTTTTTATAGTTTTTTGATTGTACAACGGTATTTACTTGTTTTGCTATGTCAGGGTTGTAAAAATGCACTTGATTAGGGCCCAAATTTCCAAACCATGAAAAGCGCAGACCAGCGAGTAAAGTTGTACGCTCCCATTTTTTTTCATATTCAAAGTAGGGGGCTATTTCAAGACCTTTTTCAAAAGGAAGGTTGGTGTCATTGATGCCTGCTTCATTACTTTTTATCTCAGCAGGCATAAATTTATGATAGGTGGCGTGTACTCCAAATTTCCATGTGTTTCCTAAACTGGGGTAAAAGGTAAAATCAGGTTTGAAGAGATAGGTTGTTATTTCGGAATCCCAATTGAAAATACCCGCCCCTCCTTGGTTTATAGTGCTGTCCAATCCATAGTTATAAGTACTGTAAATTCCAGAGAAATTCATAAAAAGACGATTTCCAAAGATGTGATTCCAGCGCAATGTGCTGGTTGCATTCTCCCATGAAAAATTAACCTTTTCAGAGACTGAACCACCCTCTTCGTTTGGTTCACTGTCAAACCCAAACTTTAATACATCTGCTCCAAAGTAGCCCGACAGATAGAGTTTGTTTTTACTGTCAATATTCCATGACAATTTTGTGTTTAAGTCGTAATAATAGATTTTACCGCCGTTTAGATTGGTAATGCTATCAGGGAGCAAATCAATAAAGGATCTTCTGCCAGATATCAAAAAACTCATTTTGTCTTTTTCAATGGGCCCCTCTAGCGTAAGGCGTGAAAAAAGAATACCGAGACCTCCTTGTCCTTGAAGATGTTGGTTGTTTCCTTCACGTTGTCGAATATCCAGCACCGAAGAAGCCCTTCCGCCAAAACGTGCTGGAATGTTTCCTTTATATAAATTCATACTTTTAATAGCATCGGCATTAAAAGCAGAGAAAAACCCCCAAAGGTGCGAAGCGTTATAAAGAGGAGCTTCATCAAGTAAAATCAAATTTTGATCAATATTTCCACCCCGTACATTAAACCCAGAGGTTCCCTCGCCAATGCTGGTTACGCCTGCTTGCGTTAAGATTGCTCTATTGATATCCACTTCTCCTAGCAAGGGAGGAATGCGTTTGATTTCTTTCTGGGTAAGATTGTCCACTCCGCTAAGAACTGTTCGTAGTGCACTGCTTTTGGAATCAGTACTAGTTACCACTACCTCATCAAGTAGGTTGTTATTAGTGATCAATTGGAAGTCAAGTTGCTGATTGTCCTCAAGCGCTATCGATTGATGAATCGTTTCAAACCCTAAATAAGAGATCGCAATTGAATAAGACCCTTTTGGCAAACTCAGGGAGTAAAACCCATAGTCATTTGTAATAACACCTTGATTCAGCCTCTGAACAATCACTGTGGCTCCGATTAATGGTTCGCCACTATTTTTATCGTTTACCGTTCCATGAATCGTGAACTTTTGTTGGCTAAAGGCAGAAGGACAGGCGTAAAAAAAAGCAAAAAAATAAAGGCGGCGTTCGGAAAGCGCATACTATGTAAGATTTGGATTTTAAAAATATTGAAAAATTTAATGGCTGTCAAAACAACCTTACACTTTAAGAATTCATTAAAACATTTAAGAATTTATTATTTGACCAACTACGATTTTTTAAAACCTTCATTTTTCAGTAATTTTGCACCTCAAATTCACCATTTATGAGCACTTCAGTAAAACTCACCTACAATGACAAAACCTATGATTTTCCTTTGGTTAAAGGATCTGAAGACGAGTATGGTATTGATATCAAACAGTTGCGTGCTCAGACAGGACTCATTACGCTTGACCCAGGCTATAAGAATACAGGGTCTTGTCAAAGTGAGATTACATTCCTGAATGGTGAGGAAGGTGTCCTAAGGTATCGCGGATATAGCATTGAAGATTTGGCCGAAAATGCCAGTTTTATTGAGGTGGCCTATCTCTTGATTTTTGGAGAGTTACCATCCAAGAAAACGTTGCAGAGTTTGGAACAAAAAATCCATGATGATTCCTATGTGGATGAGGATTTAAAATCTATTTTGAAAAGCTTTCCGAAGTCAGCACATCCCATGGGAGTTTTATCTTCTCTGACTTCTGGGCTGATAGCGTTTAATCCCTCTTCGGTAGATGTAAACTCTGAACAGGAAATGTTCGAGGCAATCATTATGTTATTAGCCAAGTTTCCCATTTTATGTGCTTGGACACATCGCAAGGTCAAAGGATTGCCTTTGAACTATGCCAATACATCATTATCCTATATTGAGAATGTGGCCCATATGATGTTCAAAAAGCCACACCAAGACTACACATCCAATCCGATTGTCATCAATGCTCTGAATAAATTATTAATCCTTCATGCAGACCACGAGCAAAACTGTTCTACTTCTACAGTTCGTATTGTAGGCTCTTCGCATGCCGGCTTGTTTGCTTCCATTTCTGCGGGAATATCTGCATTATGGGGCCCTCTTCACGGAGGGGCTAACCAAGCGGTTATCGAAATGTTGGAAGCCATAAAAGCAGATGGTGGAGACACAGCCAAATACATGGAGAAAGCCAAAGACAAAAACGATCCTTTCCGATTGATGGGCTTTGGGCATCGCGTGTATAAAAACTTTGATCCACGGGCAAAAATCATCAAAAAAGCGGCGGATGAGGTACTCAACGATTTGGGGATTCATGATCCAATTTTGGATATAGCCAAAGGATTGGAACAACAAGCCTTGAGCGATCCCTATTTTGTAGACCGTAAGCTTTATCCCAATGTTGATTTCTATTCGGGAATCATCTACCGTGCAATGGGAATCCCTACCGAAATGTTTACGGTAATGTTTGCATTGGGCCGCCTTCCTGGCTGGATTGCTCAATGGCGTGAGATGCGTTTGCAAAACGAACCCATCGGTCGTCCTCGACAAATTTATACAGGCGCAACACAACGCACTATCCAAAAGTAAGTTACAGATCCTCTATTGACGGTGGAGTGTTTCTGCTTTTTTCATTCCGGAGTTTTCGAAAAAATTTATGCACGCTATCGTTGGCATATACTTTCACAAAATATTGATCCATATACACGGAGTATTCGCTCGCCTTTCCTTTGTAAAGTTGAAGTTTGTAGTAGGGGATAATTAAGGCGTAGGTTTCAAGTAAGCTTCGAAACCGAACAATGATCCCTTTGGGTCGCAATTCAATATTGCAACTGTTGGTGTTGTGATCCAAAACAAGCAAGTTGTGAATTTCAATACTAGATTGAGAGATAATCAACTTGGGAGAGCCAATGCCTCCCAGTTGCCAGCGTTGACTTAGCTTGAAGGGTGGCCCCACTAATGCGCCTATGGCTGCAGTCACTTTGGGCTCGTTATAGGAATTATTAACCAGCATTTTTATTTTAAATATACGGCAATCCCATGGAGACTGTGTTCTGTCCAACAATATATTTATCTTTGCCCCGCCTATGAACAGCTTAGATACGCAACTCGCAAAAAACGTCAACGAATTTTTAACAACTACTTTTTCGCTTGCAGAGCAAAATTTAGATTTCCAAGCCACTCGCAGTGAATTTGAAGGCGACCGCACTTTGGTGTTGTTCCCTCTTTTGAAAGCCACTCGGTCTGCTCCGCAGGTCTTGGGTGATCAGTTGGGTGCTTACCTAGTCAAGGAATGCCCTTGGGTTCGTTCTTTTAACTTGGTAAAAGGTTTTTTAAATCTGAGTATTTCGGATTCTTTTTACCTTGACTTTCTCAATCAAATTAGAGACGATGTTACCTATGGACACCAACGTCCAACTACATCCAGTGAGACTGTAATGGTGGAATATTCTTCCCCCAACACCAATAAGCCCTTACACTTGGGACACATACGCAATAACTTATTGGGCTATTCGGTGGCAAAAATCATGGAAGCCGCAGGGAACAAAGTAATCAAGACTCAAATCATTAACGACCGTGGCATACACATTTGTAAGTCAATGTTGGCTTGGCAGCGTTTTGGTGATGGGGAGACTCCCATTTCAGCACAGCTCAAGGGCGATCAGTTGGTTGGAAAGTACTATGTCCTCTTTGATCAGAAATACAAGGCTGAAATTCAGGAGTTGACAGCACAAGGCAAAAGCGAAAAAGAGGCCGCTCAAGAGGCACCTCTTCTAGTGGCAGCGCAGGAATTACTCCGCCGATGGGAAGCCAACGATCCAGAAGTGAGAAAACTTTGGGAGATGATGAATGGATGGGTCTATGAAGGTTTTGAAAAAACCTATCAAGATTTAGGTGTTTCCTTTGATTCTTATTACTACGAGAGCAAGACCTATCTGTTGGGAAAGTCAATTATCGAAGAAGGTATTTCCAAGGGGATTTTTTACACCAAAAACGATGGCTCCGTTTGGGTTGATTTGACAGCCGAAGGATTGGACGAAAAATTACTCTTACGTTCCGATGGAACAGCTGTTTACATGACTCAGGACTTAGGTACAGCTTCCCAGCGAGTAAAGGATCACCCCGAAATTCAGGGAATGGTATACACGGTGGGGAATGAGCAAGACTACCACTTTAAAGTATTGTTTTTAATTCTCAAAAAACTGGGATACTCTTGGGCGGAGTCACTCTATCATCTTAGCTATGGAATGGTTGATTTGCCATCAGGAAAAATGAAAAGCCGTGAAGGGACTGTGGTGGATGCTGATGATCTGATGTTACAGATGGAGACTACAGCAAAAGAAATCTCCGAACAACACGGAAAACTCGACGCCCTTTCAGAACAAGAAAAGAAACAATTGTATCGCGATATAGGCCTTGGGGCGCTAAAGTATTTTATTCTCAAGGTCGATCCTAAAAAACGAATCTTGTTTGACCCAGAAGCTTCGGTGGATTTTAACGGGAATACGGGGCCTTTTATTCAATACACCCATGCAAGGATCCAGTCAATCCTTAGAAAGGCGCCAGAAGGGCTTAAAATGAATCCTGAGACCTCCGTAGCCTTAGACACAAAAGAAAAAGAGATTTTAAAGCAGCTTTTGAGCTATCCTGAAGTGCTGGAGCAAGCTGCCGCGCAACACAGTCCCGCTTTGATTGCCAACTTCGTGTATGAGTTGGTAAAGCGTTTTAATTCCTTTTATCAGAATATTTCCATTCTCGGGGAGACCAACGAAGCCTTATTAGGGATGCGAGTGTTACTATCCCAAAAGGTGGCTGAGACTATTGCAGCTTCGTGCAGTTTGTTAGGGATTAATGCTCCCGATAGGATGTAAAAAAAAATCGCTCCGAAGAGCGATTTTTTGTTTTTCTTTTTCTTACAAATTTTTCCCATCAAAGGAATTAGGCTTTAGAGGCAACCGCTAGGTTATAAACTACTAAACCAAATCCAATCTTATTGATGGCGTCACCAACGTTGTAGATCACATCCATTGGAAGACCTCCGAAGATACCTGAGTACCATCCTTCAGTTCCGGCCATATATCCAATTGGATAAATTGCCCATCCGATAAATACGAACTTAACAAGTGTTTGGTGTGCACTTTGCACAGCACCGCCTGCAGAAGCTGCTAACTTAGCCGCTCCACCAGCCCATACTTCATACAAAATGTAGAAATAAGCTGCTCCTGAAAGAGCTCCCCATGCTGCTGGACCTGCGCCAGTAGTATAAACAGCTTCTCCAAAATATCCAGTAACTAGCATAACGACAGAAGCGAAAATCAATTTCCACATCAATCCTTTTGTAGCACCGGCAGCTTTTAAGATTAAATAAAACTCAACACACATCAATGGTACGGTAAGTACCCAATCCACATAGCGGAAGAATGTTGGAGACTCGGCGTTTGTTGCCCAATAATCTCTCATGTACCAGTAGTGTACCGCAGCGATGAAAGTAATCAATCCTGAAACCAAAATAGAAGTTCTCCATTTTGAGTCAAAAGAGTTCATCGATAAAAAGAAGAATGCAGATGCAGCCATCATGGCCATACATCCTACGAAGAAGGTAAAACCTACATAATCATCAGTAGCCATTGCTGGTGCTACTGCCATTAAACTAAGTAATTTTTCCATAATAAAATCAATTATTTGTTTTTGTTTAGGTAAATTTAGAAAAAATTAAACTTACTGACTATATTTTATATAAAAAAAGTAAACAAAAATTATAAATATCTCATAATCAGTGGCGAAACATTACAGAATCGAAATTATAGCCAGTTTAGTTCTTTTATTCCTAGGATTTTTACTCCCTATACTACTTCAGAACCTTCTGGGAGGGCTTCTTATTATAAGTTTGGGAATTTTGCATGGTGCTAATGATATTCGGATCCTCTCTCAACCGAACAAGGAGACCAATGTTTTGCAGCTAGTATTGTTTTATTTGGCAGCTGTATTAGGGGGAGCAATGGCTTTTTTCTTTTTTCCTACCATTGCCCTGCTGACCTTTATTCTTTTCAGTGCCTATCACTTTGGAGAGCAACATTGGGCATTTCGACTTCCCAATACCCTTTCATCAGCGCCTTTTTATTTTGTTTACGGGAGTCTTATCTTCTCGTTGATTTTTTATTTTCACATTGAAACAGTCACAGAAGTGGTGCAAACCATTACTTTTTATAAGCTCCCATTCATTTTGTTTGAAAGGTTAGTATTGGGTAGTGCAATTCTTTTTATTGCAATGGCTTTGTTCTCAGCGGTCGGTCGTAAGCATCTACTTTTCGAATTCCTTCTTTTGCTTCTGATGTGTCTGGTGATTGCCAATAGCAGTCTAATTATGGCTTTCGCTTTTTACTTTGTGATTTGGCATAGTTTTCCATCTCTGAAAAGCCAATTTGGATTTCTCTATGCCAATACTAACAGAATGCAGCAGTTCCGTAGCTATGTCAAAGAATCTTTTTTCTATTGGGTTGCGGCTTTGTTGGGTTTATTAGCGACTTACTTATGGGTTGACTTTTCAGCGCACTATTTTCTTCCTTTATTTTTTACATTCCTTGCGGCGATTACCTTTCCTCATGTGTTGGTGATGCATTGGATGTTTCGTCACAAAAAAAAGGATGGGATTTCGTAAAGAAAAATCGGAAACTGTACCTTTGTAAGATATACCTATTGTTATGTTCGAATCTCTTTCTGGCAAACTCGATAAAGCCTTTCAGGTCCTCAAGGGACACGGTAAGATTACCGAAATTAATGTTGCGGAAACCCTCAAAGAAGTCAGGAGGGCTCTTTTGGATGCGGATGTCAATTTTAAAATCGCCAAAGAATTCACCAATCGTGTAAAGGAAAAAGCACTGGGGCAAAAGGTATTGACCAGTCTTCAGCCAGGCCAATTATTGGTGAAAATTGTACAAGACGAACTGACCCTACTGATGGGTAGTGAACAGTCTGATTTGCAATTGGACGCCAAGCCATCGGTTGTTTTGATGTCGGGACTTCAAGGATCTGGGAAAACTACTTTTACTGGGAAGTTGGCCTTGCATTTGAAAACCAAAAAAGCTAAGAAACCACTTCTTGTGGCCTGTGATGTCTATCGTCCAGCAGCCATTGATCAGCTAGAGATTGTTGCTGAGCAAGTTGGTGTTCCCGTATTCGCTAATCGAGAAGAAAAAGACCCCGTAAAGATTGCCTTGGCAGGATTGGCAGAAGCTAAAGCACAAAACTGCGATGTTGTGTTGGTAGATACCGCCGGTCGTTTGGCTGTAGATGAAACGCTTATGGCCGAAATTGAAGCCATTCACAAAGCCATGACACCTCAGGAAACCCTCTTTGTTGTGGATGCAATGACAGGGCAAGATGCAGTTAATACTGCCAAAGCATTCAACGATCGTTTGGATTTTGATGGTGTGGTGTTAACCAAGTTGGATGGAGATACTCGCGGTGGAGCCGCCCTTTCCATTCGGGAAGTGGTTCAAAAACCAATCAAGTTTATCGGTACTGGTGAAAAGATGGAAGCACTTGATGTTTTCTATCCAAATCGAATGGCGGATCGCATACTGGGAATGGGGGATGTGGTCTCCTTAGTGGAACGGGCTCAAGAACAGTTTGACGAAGAAAAAGCGCGTCAGCTCAATAAAAAAATTGCCAAAAATCAATTTGGTTTTGATGACTTCCTAGTTCAGATACAGCAGATCAAGAAAATGGGGAATATGAAAGACCTTATGGGAATGATTCCCGGAATGGGCAAAATGATGAAGGACGTTGATATTGATGACGATGCCTTCAAATATGTGGAAGCCATCATAGGCTCTATGACACCTAAAGAGCGATCCAACCCGAAGCTGATGAATCATTCGCGTAAAATGCGCATCGCCAAAGGCTCTGGAACCGACATGCAGCAGGTCAATCAATTGCTCAAACAATTTTCTCAAATGAGTAAGATGATGAGGATGATGCAAGGCGGTAAAGGACGACAGATGATGCAACAATTACAGGGACTTAAATAAATAGCATGCAGATACTAGACGGAAAAAAAACAGCCCAAGATTTAAAAAATGAAATTCAAGCGGAAGTCGCTAAGATGAAAGCTGAGGGGAAACGTGAACCCCATCTTGCGGCGGTATTAGTTGGGAATGATGGGGCAAGTCTGACGTATGTTGGCAGCAAAGTTCGTTCGTGCGAGCAAGTTGGATTTCGATCGACTCTGGTACGTCTAGAAGATTCTATTTCGGAGGAAGCTCTTTTGGAAGAAATTGCCAAGCTAAATGCCGATCGTAGTATTGATGGCTATATCGTACAACTTCCTTTGCCCAAACATATCAATGAAGAACGGATCCTAATGGCAGTAGATCCTGTTAAAGATGTAGATGGATTTCATCCCAGTAACTTTGGGAAAATGGCATTGGAAATGCAAGCTTTTATTCCAGCAACTCCTTTTGGGATTGTTGAGCTTCTCAAACGTTATCAGATCGATATTCAGGGTAAGGAATGTGTGGTGATCGGTCGGAGCCATATTGTTGGGCGCCCTATCAGTATCTTGTTGAGTCAAAAGGGAGAAGTGGGCAATGCCACAGTAACACTCACCCATAGTCGTTCGAAAAATATAGAGCAACTCACACGTAAAGCAGACATCGTTATCTCAGCCTTGGGAATTCCAGAATTTTTAAAAGCGGATATGGTTAAGGATGGCGCTATTGTAATTGATGTAGGGATCACTCGTGTTCCCGATGAGACCCATCCCAAAGGATATCGTATCAAAGGAGATGTGGATTTCGAAAATGTAGCACCTAAAACCAGCTTTATCACACCTGTTCCAGGGGGTGTAGGCCCCATGACAATAGCAATGCTGCTTAAGAATACCCTTCTGGCGCGTCAGTGGCGCTAGGATACTTGGGATTCTCCATTGCGTTGTAAATGGTTAGTATCAGCAAAGCAAAGCTTATGGCTGTCAAAATTAAAAGCATGTTGAGGTAATCCGTTGCGGAAAACGACAATCGCAGTAATATGGTTGCGATAATAAAGCCCGTATTTCGAATCAACTTGCTGTATTCCTCGGTATATCGAAAGGAGATCAAAAGGATGATGACATCTGCTAAAATCAGGATGGTAAAAAACTGATTGAAAAACAAACCGTCAATTTTCTTAGTATTAAAAAAGGATCCACCGGCCATCAGGTCATCAATCCAGATTCCTAGGGAATAGAAAGACATCACACTCAAAACTGATAGCAAGGAAAGACTCACAATCTTTTTTGAATTGATAAACCGGCCTAGGTTGGGTGAAATCTTTCCAACAGGGAGCCGTTTTTTCCCTCGATAAAACAAATAGATTAAGAGGAAGAGAAGTAGAAACCCGATCAAATCTGTAAAGAGTTGAAGGTTTTGCTCACTGTGAAGCCAGTTAGTTCCCAGATCAATTGTGGGAATATCTTTAAAAATTTTTCTAATGACAATCAAGGAAATGATTTCAAATTGTTTGACCACACAGGAAGTAAAAGAACGGGGGAGGTAAAAAAGCAGCAGATAGACCTCGTAGATTAGAATCAGCGAAAAAGGAGTGTAGATGGCTGCAATAGGATCGTCCAGAAGACTTCCTTGAAGTAAACGTTGATCTAGAATACTGTTTTTCTTCAAAAAAACAAGCAGTAAGTGGATGATGAACCCAATTCCGGCTAGTAGCAGGATGCTGTTTTCTATTTTTTTTCGAAGGGAAGGTGCAAAGACATAGTCAAAGACCTTGTCGGTTTTTTTTCTTAGAGCGCTCAAGTAGCAAAAAGTTGATCCATATTTTTAAAGGCTTTGAATTCAAGAGCATTCCCTGCTGGATCATAAAAGAACATTGTCATTTGTTCGCCCGGTAATCCTTCGAATCGCAAATAGGGAGCGATGACAAAATCAACTCCTTTTTCTTGTAGGCGTTCCGCAAAGCTTGTAAAAACCTCCCAAGGGAGTACAACACCAAAGTGAGGTACTGGAACGGATTTTCCATCGACCTCATTATGATGTGGCAAAGCAGAATGCTGGGGGTCATGATGCAAGACCAACTGATGTCCAAAAAAGTCATAGTCAGCCCATTGATCACTGCTTCTGCCAGGTTTACAGCCTAAAACGGTTTCATAAAAGGTTTTGTTTGCCGATAAATGGTCGACAGGAATAGCGAGATGGAAGGGCGCAATCTGTTTCATTAACTAAAGATATTCATTTTTAAGGAAAGCCATCTTAATTGATGCCTTATCTTTGCCGCCATGGAACCCACACCACAGTATTTACTGGACCATGGCCTAGAGTTGCCGCTGATGGAAGCCTTTTATACCCTGCAAGGGGAGGGCTATCACAAAGGGAGTGCCGCCTATTTTATACGAATAGGGGGGTGCGATGTGGGCTGCCACTGGTGCGATGTAAAGGCCAGTTGGGAAGCAGGCAATCATCCAGCTACGGCAATTGAAACCATTGTTGAAGATGCTCATAAGTATTCCGACACGGTTGTAGTGACTGGAGGTGAACCATTAATGTGGCCGATGAATCCGCTTACAGATCGACTGAAAGCGCTGGGAATGCAAACCCATATTGAAACTTCTGGAGCCTATTCACTGACGGGGCATTGGGATTGGTTTTGTCTGTCTCCCAAAAAGAACAAGCTTCCATTAGACGATGCTTATAAGGCAGCGGATGAACTTAAAATGATCATTTATAACAAGTCGGATTTTGATTTTGCAGAATCACAAGCCCAAAAGGTAGGACCTGATTGCAAGTTGTTTTTACAACCCGAATGGAGTGTCCGGGGCAAAATGATGCCCTTGATGGTGGCGTATGCTTTGGACAATCCCCAGTGGAAGGTCTCATTACAAACGCATAAGTATCTCAATATTCCGTAGTGAGGCGAGCCAGGTAGTCATAATGTGTGCCTTCTTGAATCAGTTCACACTGATAACCTAGAGTAGAGGCGACTCGCTCAAGGGTCTCAAAGTCTACATAGAGCCAAGGGAAGAGTTGTTCTTCTCCCAAGTAGCGAATCCCGAAATCAACTTCGCCATAGTAGCTTCCTTGTGTGTAGCCTGGAATAGCATCGTCTGAATCAAAAAGGTATATAAGATCAGAAGAATCCAATAATATTTGACCTCCAGACTGAAGGAGTTGTTTGAAATGCACGAGTAATTCTTGAAGTCCATTAAGATTTTGGCACATTCCAATTCCATTCATGAGGAGCAAAAGAGTATCGTAGCGGCCGTTGTGATCGAAGATGTCAATACAACTAGTTTTGAGTACACCTCTATCTTTGGTGGTTGCCACAGCGGCAGGAGCAATATCGATGGCAGTAACATCTAACAGGCACTGATCCTGGAGATATAGGCTGTGACTTCCAGCGCCACACCCAATGTCTAAAATGCTTCCATAGGCCAAATCCAAGGCTTTTTGTTCAATCGGAGGCATTTCTTCATAGGGTCGAAAAAAGTAATCCACAGGCATCGGATCTTCTTCCGTTAAATGGGTCCAAGTGATTAACTCTTGTTCCTCTGGGGCTTTGTGATAGTCCCAAAGCGCTTTTCCCAATACATCTTTACTCATCGGGATAGATCAGATATTGTTTGCGTTTGCGTTTGAATTGGGAAAGTTTTGGTTCCCAGCTGGCTCGGATTTGGATAGCATTCATGCCTTGCTGAATTTGCTTTCGAAGTTCTGCATTACCTGCGATACGTTCGAAAGAGTCCAAGAAAAAATCTTCTTTATTCTGACTATCGGCATAGGCTTGTAGTAAGTATTCCAAACGTATTTTTTGGGGCTTTGACTCGGATTGAAGATTTACTCCTTTACATAATTTCCCCTCTAATTTGGGGTATTTGGATCCTTCATTGGGTTGCGGTGTAAATTGGAAATCAGATTGGAAATCAGGGTGTCCATAGATTTGAAATTGCTTATCGGTTCCCCTGCCGATACTGATTTTTGTGGGTTCCAATAGACATAGGCTGGGATACAGGGCTACGGCTTGTGCATTGGGAAGGTTTGGAGAAGGAGGAAAAGGTAATTCAATCCCTTCTTGTCTGTGGTAATTTGCCAAAGGGATCACCTTTAGATCTAATGCAATAGCGGTGTCCAGCCACTTTTCACCGACAATCATCTGAGCCATTTCACCAAGTGTCATTCCATAAACAATAGGAATGGGATGCATTCCAACAAAAGTGCTATGATTGAGATCCAATACGGGACCATCAATATAGTGCCCATTGGGGTTGGGACGATCGAGTATGATGAGTGGAATATTGTTTTCAGCGCAGGCTTCCATCACTAAATGCAAAGTTGAAAGATAGGTGTAAAAGCGCACACCGACACTTTGCATATCAAACAGCATAAGGTCGATATCGCTGAGTTGGTCGACACTGGGTTTTTTGTTTTTCCAATAGAGTGAAACAATGGGTATTGCCGTTTTGAGATCTTTACCATCTTGAATAATCTCGCCATCGGGGGCATTTCCTCGAAAACCGTGTTCCGGACCAAATACTTTGGTGATGTTAATACCCAGTTGAACAAGGCTGTCCACCATATGTCGATAGCCCACTGGACTTTCGATAATGCTATTGTGATTGCCGACAAAACCTACTTTTTTTCCTTTTAAAAAAGGGAGGTATTGTTCTGTTTGCTGCGCAGCAGTCAGAAGTTCTTTTGGAGTCTGTGAACAAGCTCCCATAAAAGATCCCAAAATGGCAAGAAATAATACTGTATTTTTGATAAAATTCATTCTTTTGAAGCCCTTTCAATTAAGCTTTTTTATCGCTCAGCGCTTGCAGAGCAGTCAGCATTACAAACATAGCGTTTCGGCTCGGATAATAAAAATAGCCACAGTAGCTGTTGCGCTTGGAATTTGTATGATTCTTATTGCATTGGCTACCGGCTTTGGTCTTCAAAGAGAAATAGAGTCGAAAACAGCCGTTTTTAATGGACATTTAACAATTTCTACTTTTGAAAACAACAACTCCAGTGTTTCGTTATGGCCTATTGCCTTGGAAGAAACGATGGAAGCCTCTATTCAGTCACTCCCCAATGTTCTTCATTTGGAGGGAGTAACCTACAAGGCTGGTTTGTTTAAATCCGAAACGACATTCGAAGGAGGTGTTTTTAAGGGTGTGGACACAAGTTATCCTTGGGATATTTTGGATGACTATATGCGAGAAGGACGTTTTCCCGAAACCGCCAATCAACAACGTGAAGTGCTGTTATCGCAAACCTTAGCCAGTCGATTGGCTTTGGAGGTAGGGGATCGGTTTACCATTTTTTTTCAAAACAAGGCTACTCAAAAAATCCCAAGTCAACGAAAAGTTGAGGTGGTGGGCTTATATCAATCCGGTTTTCCTGAATTTGACGAAAGTCTCATTTTTGGATCCAAAAACTTGGTCAATGGTGTCAACAAATGGACAGCAGATCAAGTGGGGAGCTATGAGGTGATTCTGGAAGATTACAAGACATTGTCTCAAACAGCAGATACTATTTATGAAGCGGTTCCCTCCAACTTGGATGTGATTGCTGTGACGGATCGTTATGCCAATATATTTCAATGGATTGCTCTTTTTGACTACAACATTTTGATCATTCTAATAATCATGATTGTGGTGGGGGTTATCAATATGGCAACCGCTCTTTTGGTGATGATCTTAGAACGTTCACGGATGATTGGTTTATTGCAAACTTTGGGTGCTTCCAATCGTTTGATACAAACGATTTTTTTATGGAATGGGGCAAAAATATTTCTCCGGGGATTGCTATGGGGAAACCTTCTGGGATTGGTCTTTTATTTCAGTCAATACTATGGCGAGTGGATTCGCTTGGATCCCAAAACGTATTTTGTAGAAGTAGCCCCGGTTTTTCTTTCAGCCCCTCAAATTATTTTACTTAATTTGCTCGTGATTGGAGTGAGTTTGTTTTTTCTCTGGTTTCCTGTGCAAATTGTGATCCGATCCCAAGCACGCAAGAAGATAGCTTTTTGACGGAAACATTTCATTTTTATCAAATTTGTTTTGACCTAAATTATAACCTATGCAGTACGCCCATAATATATTAGAAACAATTGGTAACACACCCCTAGTGCTGCTGAATACGATCACATCTGAGATTCCTGCCAAAGTTCTTGCTAAAGTAGAGAGCTTTAATCCTGGTAACTCTGTAAAAGATCGAATGGCCATCAAGATGATTGAGGCGGCTGAGGCTTCAGGAGCCCTAAAGCCAGGTGGAACGATTGTAGAAGGAACTTCAGGTAATACAGGAATGGGCTTGGCGTTGGGTGCCATTGTTAAGGGATATAAACTGATTTGTGTGTCCACTGACAAGCAATCCAAAGAAAAATTTGATGTTCTTCGTGCGGTAGGTGCCGAGGTTATTGTTTGTCCTACCAATGTCCCAGCTGAGCATCCAGAGTCATACTATAGCGTGGCCAAACGACTGGGTGAAGAAACGCCAAATTCGTGGTACGTTAATCAATATGACAATCCTTACAATACCCAAGCGCATTACGAGCAAACAGGTCCAGAAATTTGGGAACAAACAGCAGGGAAAATCACTCATTTTGTAGTGGGTGTTGGAACTGGAGGAACAATTTCAGGTGTTGGAAAATACCTCAAGGAAAAGAATCCTGAAATTCAGATATACGGTATCGACACCTATGGCTCTGTCTTTAAAAAATACCATGAAACAGGTGTTTTTGATCCCGAAGAAATTTATCCCTATACCACCGAGGGGATCGGCGAAGACATTCTCCCTGAAAATGTTGATTTTTCAGTGATTGATCATTTTGAAAAAGTGACCGATAAGGATGCGGCTGTTTTTACTCGGAAGTTAGCTCGTGAAGAAGGGATTTTTGCAGGAAACTCCTGTGGTGCTGCCGTAAAAGGATTACTGCAACTCAAAGACCGTTTTAGCCCCGATGACGTAGTGGTTGTTCTATTGCACGACTCCGGGAGTCGTTATATCGGTAAGATATACAATGATGATTGGATGCGAGAAAATGGCTTTCTTTAGGATTTAATCAATGTAGAACGCGAGTAAGCGTTTTGCCCATTGTTTGTTCTCAATGGCAAGAATAAAAAAAGAACTTGAAGAGATCAGGTTCAATTTAAGTTATATAATATAACATCTTTTAGTTACAACTGGTATTCAGATTACCATGGATTACGAGATATGATGTACGTGTTGAATCGATTTGTGTCGAGTTTTATTACTACAATATTTTAAATAAAAATTAAAAGCTCTTAACTAATAATTTATTATTTCAATTATTTCACCAGTATTTTTAAATTTTTTCCATTTCCCAACCTTCTTGCCAAATGAATCGAACTCTGCAATCCTTTTAATTTGGCCATTGGGATAATAGAGTTTGTATTCACCAACTAGTCTGTTGTCCCAAAATGAAGATTTCTCAAAAATTGACCCATCTGTATAAAAAATATATTTATTACCATTCAACTTATTTTCTTTGTAATTCTCAATTAATATTTTGATGTTCGAATCACCATACTTAATTAATTCTCCATCTAAAAGACCATCTTTTACACTAAAAATTGTTTGACTTTTTGAATCTTTTTTAATAATTAAACCAGTATATGTTTTTTTATCATAGTAGTGGACTACCCCTTCAACTCCACTTTTAATACTGATTTTATCAAAATTTATTTTTTCAGAATGACACCCTGTTAATAAAAATATTTGAAAAAAAAGAACTATTTTTGTAAGTGTGTATTTTATCATATTAAATTTAATTTTTTAAGTTTAAAAAAAGTGCCAAAAAAAATACACAACCGAGAATTCAAAAATCATATCTGAGTTGATATGAACAAAGACAATAATATAATGTAATTGGCGTTTAATATACAAACCTGGATTTTGTACAAAACTAAACTAAATTTATTTTTCTGTATCCTGTTGGGTATGGCAGTGAATTTAGTCTTCTCGCAAACTAAAAATGACCTTTTTATTCAGGACGTTGATATTAGTGGTGACACTTCACCACCTTTTGAATATTGTCAGGGTAACGTACCTACATATCGAATCGAATTTAGACAATATGCAGGCTCTACAACCCTAACTTTATCTTCAACGAAGACAATAATTTTATCAGTACAGCATATTGACCCCGTAACTACTCGAAACTCTTCAATCACCATATCACAATTTAATGGATTGACTACAGTCCTCGGAATTGGTGGTAATGCAGAATATTATGATTGGAATCTTCCATCGTTAAGTTTTGTAAATCCTGGTCTTAACAGAATTATTTTATCATACACTATCTCATCTACTGAATCAATAGCTGCACTAACCTCTAGTACTTATCAGACTATAGATGTTAACGTTGTTGCCACACCAGATATTAATGATACTATTTCTAACTCAGTGGGATCCTATGATTTAGCGAGAGAAGTTGATGTATGTGAAGGAACTAATGTAACATATTATGCTACAGTAAGCGATTATACTGCTTGGCATTTTGAGAGGCGTTATGGTGTTGGAGGTTCATGGGTTCCAATAACACCGTCGCCAACAAACGTTTCTAGCTTTACATCCACTGGCATTCCACCAGCAACTGGAGAACAAATAAAAGTGACATACTACAGAGGTTCATGTATGGCGGAATCTCTAATCTACACTACAAATGTTATTCCATTTAGTAGTTCAATTACATTGAATACAACTTCTAATACTATATGCCAGGGTGACAACTTGATATTTAATGTTAACTCTTCTGGTTCAACATGGTACCATTTTATTCTTGAAACTTCTGGCGGGGTTACGTCCACTGTCCAATCCAGCACATCTAACACATATTCTTCAACTAGCTTAAATGATGGTGATAAAATTATAGTTAGGTCTTATCAAGTTTCAAACTCTTTATGTTTTGCAACTGCATCACAGACCATTAGAGTTTTAAGCATGTCTGGTTCAAACACTATTGGCACATCAGCTACAGTTTGTTATCCAAATCCACCGGGATTAATTTCTAGTACCAGTAGCTCATCATTATCTGCATCCTTAATTTCAGCAGGAGCTACCATAACTTTTCAATGGGAATATAATGATGGTGGGGGGTGGACTAATTATGGTGTAACTTCAGAGGAGTTAAGTCTGACAAGTCCATTAACTCAAACTACTGCTTTTAGAAGGCAAACTATTGCAAGCTTAAATACTCAAGATTGTATTGATCCAAATTTATCTAATACTGTAACACTGACAGTACCCAATAATTCAACAATTACACCCACATTAAATTTTTTAAATGAAAATACGTCAGCTGTTGTAACAGGAAGTACCATTTGTCAAGGTGAAAATTTTATAGCTAATGTTACACCTTATTTTGCAACTGCAACCTACACGTTTACGATAGATTCTAACCCTGTTACTAGTGCTGCTGTTAGTGGTAGTCAATATTTCACAGTAAGTGAAACTACTTGGCTCGTTAGTGATGGATCTGTGGTAGAAGTAGTTGTTGATTATGGTGGAGGTTGTACCAAAACACTCAGTAGTACAATCATTATAATACAGCTTTCAGGTAATAACAATATAACTACAGGAACTACAAGCTATTGTTCATCAGCAGATCCTGAACCTATAGTTAGCACCTCTACTCAAACTACCAATTACGGCTCTATACAATTTCAATGGGAACACAGAACAACAAGCCCAACTAGTTCTAATTGGTCTAATGTTAACCTTAATGGGATTAGCGCAGATTATGACCCCCCAGCTTCTTTAGCAGACGGGATTCATCATTATAGACGTAAAATTTATGTGACTCATAATGGAACTACTTGTGAATCCTACACTGATACTGTAACAATTGAAATTGGATCTGGTTCTGCTCCTACAATGGTTGTAACACCTGTTAACGTATCAACATCAAATGTTATCACCAATACTGCTGGTACTTTGTATGTCTGTCCAGGAGATATAATTGATTTTAATGCTGCAAGTTCTTCAGGTAATGGATACGAATATTTTTTGAATTCATCAAGTATACAGAGCCCCACAGGTATTTCAACCTATACCCTCTCTTCTTATACTGATAATTCTATTTTTAGAGTAAGAAATTATGAGAATTCTAATGGCTCTGGCTGTTTTAATGATACATCTTTTACTCTTAAGATTAATGATTGGACTGGAACTAATCAAATTGTAACAGATACGTTAAGTATTTGTGAAGGTGGTGATCCTGATCCAATTTTGAGTTCATCAGAACCTTCAGCTTCATTATCCGCTCTTGGTGCTTCAATAAGATATCAATGGCAAAGACTTGACGGATCAACATGGAATGATATTTCTGGAGAAGTTTTAAAAGATTATAATCCTGCTACTGGAGTAGTAACAACTAGTACAAGATTTAGAAGAAAAGCATATGTTGAGATACTTGGAAATTCTTGTGAAATTGGGGTTTCTTCTTCAACACTCATAAATGTAACCGCGTCATATACCGCTTCTTTAACTTCAAGTATACCTTCTTTAAGCGTTTGTGGCACTGAATCTGTTACTTTTACTGCATTTCCAAGTTATGCAACTGCTACGTATACATTTTATTTAAATGGGACCTCTACAATTTTACAAGGTCCATCTAATGTAAGATCGTTTACAGGCACTTTTCTTAATGGAGATAATGTTAGAGTTAAAATTGAATATAATGGATGTGAAATTACATCTTCTCCATTAACATTAAACGTCCAACCAAACCCTTTAGCACAACTATTTGCTCCGTCTGTATCCGGTAGTACAATATGTAAAAATGATCTTCCTTTAATCCAGGCTCAGCCCTCATCTAATGTTAGTTATACTTTTTTTATTGGAGATGGTATAACACAAACAGCTTACAATGAATTATCAGCTGCAGTTTCAAATAATGTTTTAGATCTTTCTGACTCTTCAGTGGTCGTATATAATACAACCCATATAGATGTCCGTGTTTTTGATAATTCATCGGGTTGTGAAGACGACACAAGATTAAACGGTGGGACTTTGATTTTAAATTTATTGGAATTATCATCAGTTAGTTCAAATACAATAATTAGTACTGGAACTACGAGTTATTGTTCAGGTATTGATCCGTCAATAATTGATGGATCTAATTCATTGTATCCGTCAATCCCATCAGCTACTGTAATTTATAATTGGGAAAAAAGATTATTTGGTACATCAAGTTGGACAAATCTTGGAGTTAATACTGAAGATTATGACCCACCTGTTTTACCTGATGGAACACATGAATTTAGAAGACTTGTAACTGTATCCGCAAATGGTGTTACCTGTACTCCAAATATAAATATTTCAAATATTATAAGTATTGAAGTTGGATCAAGTGTAACCTCGGTATCGGTTAACTTGACTTCAAATGCAAGCCCATCATTGGTTATTTGTGAAGATCAGGATGTTATATTCACTGCAACAGCCACAGGTTCCCCTTCATTTTATGAATTTTATATTGGGTCAAATCAAGTTTTCTCGCAATCTACTACAGCAACAACAGTAAGTTTTACAACTGCTTCAATTTCCTCTACTATTTTTGATCAGTCAATAGTGAGAGTTGTTGTATGGACAGGTGCAGGGGGAACAGGGTGCTCAGCAGAATCTACTCAGCAATTTAGGGTTAATTCTATGTCAGGACAGAATAGAATATCTCATTCGGCGCCAGGTCCTTTTTGTGACACACATGATCCTATCGCATTTACAAACGATAATACTCCTGTTTCTGACTTATCCCCTTCTAGTAATATCGTTTATTTATGGCAGTTCAACGATAGTGGAACTTGGCAGGATATATTTCCATCAAATACACCAACTCTTGATCCACAACCAATTTCAGTTACAACTGCCTTCAGAAGACTTGCCAGTACAAGTTATCTAGGTTTAGATTGTAAAGTTCCTTCAGGGAGCAATATCTCAAATGTTGTTACCATAACAATCGATGGCTCACTTTCTAACAATCCTTCTTTAAGTGTATCCTCACCTGATGTAATTAATCAAACGTTTTGTGAAGATCAAGATGTAGAACTTTCAATAACACCAGGAATTGGTGGTGCAATTTATGAATATCAAGTTGGTAATGGTCCGAGAGTAAGTGTTGGTACTTCAACTTTTATTATTCCTTATGCAAGTATAACAGGTGGTGCCACTATTACTGCTTATGTAACCTCTGGTACATGCGAGGAATCTGACTTTCTATTCATTCAGGAGAATATTATTCTTAATGCTGGAACTATTACTGGAACTCAAGTAGTTTGTGTTGATGAAATTCCAAATACCTTAAACAGTTTAACTCCTGGTCAAGCTTCAGGAACAATCAGTTATAGGTGGGAATCTCAAAACTTAGCAAGAAATCCTATTTCTGATCCTTGGGGGATAACACCTGTTACCACTGCTCAATATAATTTCACAAATGTAGTCACTGAATCAATTAGGCTTCGGAGGGTTTTAATTAGTGACCTAGGTCCTGGTCAATTATGTGAAGAAGCAACCGGTTTTGTAGTTATTACTTTAGCAAATCCTCCTGTTATAACTTTTTCGAATCTGACTACGACAACAATTTGTGCTGGAGACACCGTTACTTTTGATGCTAGTGTTGGAGGTGTAGGAACTTTTGATTATTATTTCTACATAAATTCTGGGCCTCCTGCTTACAGTGTAACCAATACTTCATCTACTTCAATTCAGTTTGATCCTTTAAAAGATGCCTCCTATTCAATAGGTAATCTTGATAATTTCTGGGTAGTTATAGAAGACACAAATAGTTGTCAGTCTACCTCAGCCTCTATTACAGTTACAGTAACTAATCCTCCAGCGGTATTATTAAACACTACAGCTTCATTCCCCGGCGACACCTTCTGTGAGAACGAGAATGTAGACTTTGTGGCGACTCCTATCGTAGGAGCTAGTTATGAGTATGAAATTGGTTTGGGCGGAAGAGTTTCTGTTGGCTCCTCATCGTTTACGATCCCTTATGCTCAGTTGGCAGGTAGTGCAACAGTGACTGTTTATGTCACTTCGGGTAGTTGCGTATCAACGGATACAATATTTGTAGAGGAGAATGTTATTAGTGATGCAGGAACAATAACAGGAACCCAGACGATATGTTCAGGGGATACACCATTAGATCTTACCAGCACATCAAC
>Ga0233444_10000658_pt1 | contig 43213 bp, 41 predicted proteins | sample SI_124_October20_6_FD_182792 | JGI IMG/M metagenome (GOLD analysis project Ga0233444, IMG submission 182792) | Seawater microbial communities from Saanich Inlet, British Columbia, Canada - SI_124_October2016_10_MG | ecosystem: Environmental > Aquatic > Marine > Inlet | place: Canada: British... | reverse complement strand
TGCTGCAATCGAAGTATTGTCATGTGCTGTGTATAATACGTTTCCTACATAACCTGTGTCTCCCGCGCTGCAACCTGAACATTTTATCGTAACCCCATTTTCGTCCAAATAGAACATTGGATCAATACTTAAATTCAAACTTGCACTACCATCATAAGCAAGTGAATTGGTATCTGTTGCTGCTACTGTTACCGCATAGGTTCCTGTGGTTACTGAAGAAGGCACTTGCCAGTAGTAGGTCCAGGTAGTTGAAGTTGATCCTTGTGTCATGGCCGTATTGGTTACTAACCCTGCGATGGACACAAGCGGAGTAGCAACTATATTTTCTGAGAATGTAGCCGTTAGAGTGACAACTCCAGATGTGATGAGATTGTCGGAATCACTGCTGGTAATTGTTGTGGTGAGATCTTGAAGAGGCATCCATTGATATCCTCCAATTAAAGATCCACTGATTGAATTTCCACTCGAATCACTGTAAGTAGAACCCGAACCATCATTCAGCTTATAATACAACAATAAAGATGAATCGGTAGAAACCGTTTGATTTAGATTGGCGCTAATCTCTGATTGTGTTCTAACTGTATTCCAAATTCGAACATCACTTATTTGGCCATTTAAATATCTTCCATCTACACCATAGTTGTCAAAACCTCCGATAGTGATCATTCTATTGGTATCGGTTAAACCATTTCCAGATCTAGTAAAATTATCAGTCTCTTGTAATTGACCATTGATGTATAGTTTCAATTGACTACTAGAGCTCGATGAATCTGCAGTAAGAGCAACATGGTACCAAGTATCTGTCGATATCGGATCAGAGATTACTTCAGGCCATAGACCACTAAAGTCTTGTCTTATTCTCCCATTAACATATAAATTACCGTTTTGAACAGTTAAAAATATTTGCCAATCGTCTTGTCTTGATACAATAAAATCCCATTCTTGGCCATCTGGTAATTGGTTTACCTTAAACCAAGCTTCAACGGTTATCTGATCAGTAATACCAATATTAACATTATTCGTTGTTGTTATACCTATCGCATCCGATCCATTGAGATTTAACCAATTTGAAAATGTAGGAGTGGATGCGGAACTAAACTGGGTGTAAGCTGAATTGAATACAAAAAATGCAACCAATAAACAGAAAAATCTAATATTAAAGAACTTGCGATGGGATATACTCAAAGTATTTTGTTTTAATTTTTACAAAATTAATATACAATTAATTTATTAAAAACAATGAAGTGTTAATGCAGTAATAATGTGCTAAATGGTGAATAGAAAATGAATTAAATTTTCTTCTTTTGAAAGGTTAAATTTCTTTTTAAGACGGTATTTCTGACTTTCTATTGTTCGAATAGAAACACCTGATAATTGTGCAATCTCATTTGTACTTTGATTCATTTTTAAGTAAGCACATAAGCGTAAATCATTCTGAGAAAGATGGCTTGATCTTGCAATTAGATCTTTAAAAAAACCAGGATATACTTCTTCAAATTGCTTCTCAAATCTATTATTAATATTTTCTGACTTAAGAATTAGGGCTATTTTTTCCTTTATGATACGAGTACTTTCATTCTTATTTGAAGTATCAACTTTATCGACAGATTCAAGAATGTAATTAAGATTTTTGTTGCGTTGAGAAATATAATTGGATTTGTTGACCAATTCCATTTTTTTGTGCTCTAATGAAGCTTCAATATATTTCTTTTCTGAAATGATTTTTTCTGACTTTTCTTTTTGAAGGTTAAAATTCAAACGCAATGAAATCAATGAAAATAGCAGAATGGTTGAGCCAATAATTAAAATGAATAAATAGGTGTTATACTTGATTTTACTTTCGTTAAGTTCAGATCTTTTTTTTGACAATAGAATATTTGATTCTAATTCATTAAACTTATCACCAAGATTTAGTGTTGCTCCAAAAGAGACAATCTTGATTAAAGAATCCTTAACTTTAATTAGGTTAATATTATCAGAATTATACTCGTAAATTGATTCTAAAACAAGAAAGTTTCGCTTTTTTTCTTCGGCAAAGAAATTCCCCCTAATTTCAATTAAATTATTTTGAGCACTTGACATGGCTTTTTCCATGTCATTAAGTGCCAAGTAAGATTCTGCTACATTCACCTGAAGTTGGGGTAATTCTACTGGAAATCTCTCTAAGAGATTTAAAGCTTGCTTATAATAATCAATGGCAGCAGTATAATTTTCTTTGCGTTTATAATAATCTCCCATTATACTATAAGCATAACCGTAATTTCTTAATAAAAAACTTGTTGAGAGCTCTTTTGGTGTATAGTTGACTTTTTCTAATTCATATAATTTTTCAATTTTATTAAAATGAAAATTTATTTTAAACAGATCATCCTTATGCATATTAACTGTAAGAAAACCTAAATGAGAATAAATAATGTCTTCAACTTTATTGGATTTTTTTCTTAATAAATAGGAAGTATTAAAGTGATCTTGTGCTTCATTGAAATTATTATTTTCAAGTGCAATTAGGGCAAGGTTATCATTGATTGTTGCAATTCCTTGTGACTGCATTATTTTATTATCATACAATTTGAAATTCACTTCAGCTTCTAAATATTTCTCTTTGGCTTTTGCAAAATTATAATTCTTGAAATAGACATTACCGATATTAACAAGTATCCATGGAAGGAATTTTATTTTCTTTTCTTTCCGCTTATTTTTCGGGATAGCTTCAAACAATTTTAGGGACTGATTATAAAAACGGAGGGCTTCTGCATCTAAGTTTCTATTGAATAAAATTTCCCCAATATGATTATGAACAGATATAAGATCTTTAGTAGGATTATTAAAATCAGCCATCGATATTACTTCAAAACCATAAAAAATAGATTTATCTGGATTACTGTTTTTAAAAAGTATAATCGAATCTTTTAAGGCAGCAATTTCCTCGTTTATATTTTGTGCAATCAAAAAATTCGGAATTAGTAATAAGAATATTAATAGCCTCATTTTATTTTTTTAAAAGGTTAAAAACGAGTAATGCGGCAATAAACAAGACAACAATCTGTATGATTTCCTTTTTAGACATTTGATTTATGGTCAAAAATATTTTACACTATTAGTTTATTTGGGCTTAATACTTATAAATTTATTGAATATATTTTTGAATAACACAAATCATAATCAATATATCGCTACTGCATCTCTACTGCTAGTCATTACTTAAATGTCTTACTACACTAAATTTCATTTATGAAGAAAGCAAAACTATATTTAGTCCAACTACCCATTATATCAATCACAATCTTTTTTGTTTGTTGTGTTATAGCAGCATTAATTTATCCAGGTTCTCATAAAGAACTGATTAATTATCAATCTGACTACTATTCCTTTACGCATAACTTTCTAAGTGATTTAGGAAGCTTAAAAACAAATACAGACGAGACCAATCCAGCGATTATTCAAGAAGACAACACCCCATCAATGCTACTATTCAATGGGAGTTTGATTTTGATCGGGGGGACATTAATGCTCTTTTACTTTCACTTTAAAAAAGTCTTTCCGCTTATAAAAGATACTAGCAAATCAATCTTCTACTCTAGAATCACTATGCCACTGGGATTACTTGCAGGATTCTTTTACGCTGGGGTTGGATTTGTACCACATGATCTTCATTTTGAGGCGCATGTGTTTTTTGCAAATAATGCTTTTCTAATCCTCTTTTTTCTTTGTATCCTTCACGGTCTTACAATTTATCATTCAAGCGTTCTTAGTAACAGCTATGTTTTAGGTTATGTAGCTTTTTGTTTCGTGCTTTTTGTTTACTTAAGGATTATATTTTTTGGACCACAGATTGGCCCTGGAATAATCTACAGCGAAGAAGATCTTATGCTTCAGGTAATTGCTCAAAAATCTATTGTACTCACTTTTATGGCAGCTTTTTTACACCAAGTCTATGGGTTTAATTTACTCTTCACTAACAAAAGAAAATCTCATTAAAAAAAAACTGAATTATTTCATATAACCTTTTCCCTTCTGCAAAAAAAAGCAAGATTGTATCTTGTCGTTTTATGTCTATGTTATTAAACTGAAAAACACCACATGGAATTTATCCCCTCAAATGGAATAACCCTCACTTCTATCCTTAAAGGTTGCATGGGAATTATTGTGCTCTTGATCATTGCTTTTGGAGCAAGTAGTAACCGTAAAAACATCCCATGGAAAACAGTTATTTTGGCTTTAGCCACACAATTATTTATTGGGATCTGTATCCTGAAAGTTCCTTTTATTCAAGCTTTATTTGAACAATTAGGGGGCTTTTTCATTAAAGTAATTGAATACACCCTTGCGGGAAGCAGCTTCCTTTTTGGAGAGATTGTTGACTTGACAAAAACCGCCTATATTTTCGCTTTTCAAGTGCTGCCGGTGATTTTATTCTTCTCTGCTCTTACTTCAGTCTTGTATTATTTAGGAGTAATTCAAAAGATCGTGGGCTTTTTAGCTTTAGCCCTTAACAAACTGGTTGATATTAGCGGGGCAGAAAGTCTTTCCTTAACAGGAAACATCTTTTTAGGACAAACCGAAGCTCCCTTATTGATCAAAGCTTATTTAGATAAAATGCAACGCTCAGAAATCTACCTTGTTATGGTTGGTGGAATGGCCACAGTGGCGGGTAGTGTACTCGCGGCCTATGTGGGCTTTCTGGGTGGAGATGATCCCGTACAACGCATCATCATTACAAAACACCTTATTGCCGCTTCTGTTATGGCTGCACCTGGTGCGGTAGCATTTTCTCGTATTCTTGTTCCACCAGTTGGAGTGGTAGAATATCTTAGTGGAACTAAAATCGAAAAACAAGACTTTGGCAGTAACATTCTAACCGCCATTACAAATGGAACAACCCAGGGCTTAAAACTTGCCGTAAATGTTGGTGCAATGCTGTTAGTCTTTGTCGCCTTACTCGCCTTAATAAACGATGGTTTAAGCGGTTTGGGAAATATGGTTGGTATAAATGATATTATCGCAGCGAACACTCCTTATAGTGAATTGACTATTGAATTCCTCTTAGGTTATCTTTTTGGACCATTAATGTGGTTAATAGGCGTAGCCAAAGAGGACATGACTCTTGTCGGCCAATTATTAGGAATTAAACTAGCCGCAAGCGAATTTGTCGCTTATGTACAACTAGCCGATTTGAAAAATGTGGGGAGCAGCATGCACTTGATGTATGAAAAGTCAATCGTGATGTCCACCTTTATCCTATGCGGCTTTGCCAATTTTTCTTCTATCGGAATACAAATAGGTGGGATAGGTATCCTTGCCCCTTCTCAACATAAGAACTTATCAGAATTAGGATTAAAGGCTGTATTAGGAGGGACTCTAGTCTCTTTGATGTCGGCGACCATGGCGGGGATGATCATGGGATAAGAAACTCTAATTGACTTTATAGCAATCTATTTACAACACAAAAGAACAGCTATTTTTATCGAAAAAGGATCATTACTCCTTTCTAATTTCTAATGATTATTACCGCCTTTTTAAGTCCATTCTATACTCAAAAAAGGTATTGCCTTTATTGAAAAGAAAAATGGACTGATTTTATTTAAAATAATTCTAAATAAGCTTTGCGGTTTAACTTTTAGAATTTATATTTGTAACTTATTTAAAATAAGTCTAAATAAATATAAATGAAAAATCTTTACATCATCCTTATCTTTTCACTGCTAAATTTAGCTAAGCTGGAGGCACAACAAACTCTTTTAAATCAAAACACTACTGCTGCAGATTCTTTAGCACAAAGCCTTCAAATTAATGGGTACCAAAGAATCCTTAGTAATTTAAGTGGCATCCCTCAAGGGGTTACTATTGGTGGTTATGGAGAGGTTCTTTACAATCAACCTAACAACTTAAACGGAGAATTAGATGTGCAACGCTTGGTTATGCTGTTTGGATATAAGTTTGACGATAGAGTGCAGTTTGTAACAGAGATAGAATACGAACACGTTAAAGAAGTCTATATTGAACAAGCCTTTGTCAACTATTCTATTGCAAATGCTGTCAATATTAGAGCAGGTTTAATGCTTGTCCCTATGGGAATCGTCAATGAATTTCATGAACCTACCACCTTTAACGGGGTAGAGCGTCCCAGCATGGACAATAAAATCGTTCCAACCACCTGGAGAGAAATCGGGATTGGAGTGTCAGGAAGATTAGACGGACTTGCCTTGCGTTACCAAGCTTACCTATTTAATGGTTTTATTTCTCATGACGGCGAAGCTGGAAAATTAAAAGGGAGCAACGGCCTTCGTGGGGGACGTCAAAAAGGCGCAGAATCTATGGTAGATCAGTTTAATCTGTCTGCTAAATTAGATTACTATGGGATTCCAAACCTTCGTATTGGATTATCAGGATATCACGGAAGAACGCAAGCAGATGACGCTGTAAACGATGTTCTAGGGAGTGATATAGGGGTCTCGATGATCGGACTAGATGCGCGCTATAAATGGATGAAATTTTCTGCAAGAGGACAATATGTACATGCTAACTTAAGCGATACCGAAGCCTATAATACATTCACAGAACGCGACTTAGGAAGCCAGCTAGAAGGATATTATGTAGAAGCTGCCTACAATATTCTTCCTATCACAAACAAACAACGCCTAGATGCCTTTGTACGTTATGAAGCATATAACACCCATAAAGCTGTCGCTGGGAACCTTACTAAAAACCTTGCTTATGATAGACAAGAGTGGACCACTGGCTTGAGCTACCATATGTCAATTGGTACTGTGTTTAAAGTGGATTATCAATCAAAAGCTTCCGGTCTAGCAGACAGCCAATATGGCCAATTTAATGTTGGTGTAGGCGTTTGGTTTTAATTTATTTAAAATTAATCTAAATAAACTTGGAGGTTTAAAATTTGTAAAATATATTTGTACCATAGAATTTGAATATGTCGAGAACAAGCTCAATCCTCTTTCTAATTTCATCCTTTTTTCTCCTAAGCTCAGGGGCAACATTTAATAATAATGCACTGGCTAAAAGAATCCAAAAGAAGGTTGCAAAAGAAGTCAAAGCAATCTTTTCTGTAGAAGAGTTTGAACTTACTGAATCGACGATCACAATTCCTTCTAGTCCATTTCTTGTAGGACAACAGATGAACGAAATTAAAGTAAATAACGAGCTTATAGGCTATGCCTTTTTAGGGACTGCTCCTAGTAAAACAGATGCTTTTGAGTATTTAATCTTATTCGACCCTAGCTTCACCATTAAAAAAGCTATTGTGCTCATTTATCGTGAAGATTACGGTGGGGAAATCGCCAGTAAACGTTGGCTTTCACAGTTTGTAAAGAAGCAATCGAATGATGCATTCGTGTTTGGGAATAATATCAGTGCAATTTCTGGTGCTACCATCTCAGTTCAATCGATGACGGCCTCCGTTAATCATGTTTTCTCTTCTTTAAAGAATCGTGGAATAGCTGCGGTAGGACTGTAATGGAACCCTTCTTTTTACTTCGCAACTTTTCAAAACCATTTAAATCTTTTATATTTTCCTTCCTCATCGTTTTATCTATAGGCTATTTTACTGGTTTATTATTTGTTGCTCAAACAGACAGTACTTCGCCTAAGGGTATGGTAGAGAATTACAACGGCAATGAAGAGGTCAAAGATGCTGCTGTACTTAAGTTTAAAAAAGGAGAGCGCGAGATGCTCACCATCCTACACTCGCATATTCTTTCCATTGGATTTATATTCGCCTTTTTAGGCGTTTTGGTTTGGGGAACAGAACTGCCTCTTTTCTGGAAAAAATTCTTCATTATCGAGCCCTTTTGCTCCATCATTGTAACCTTTGGCGGGATTTATTTTCTTTGGTTAGGATACACTTCTTTAGCTTATATCGTGATGATTTCTGGCCTACTTATGACCCTGAGTTATTGCGGCGGGGCTATCGCTGTTTTAATGGCATTAAATAAAAAACCCTTACAAGAATAATCCAGTAAGGGCTCAATCAAATTAATCTTTAAGCTTAAGAAGAAGTCAACACTTCCTTGACCAAGTTTCTTCCCAGTTGATACATATGCACTTCGTCTGGTCCATCGGCAATTCTAATGGTACGTCCATAAATCCAGAACTCTGCCAGTGGAGTATCCTGACAAACCCCCATTCCACCATGTGCTTGAATGGCGCGATCGACCACTTTTGTCGTCATATCAGGAACTGCAATTTTGATCATTGCAATTAGATTTTTTGCGCCTGCAGCGCCAAATTTATCAATCTTATCTGCACAGGATAAAGTCAATAGTCTCGCCTGCTCAATCTCTGCAGCAGACTTTGCAATGTCTTGTCTTATACTACTAAAGTCTTTTATTTTTCGGCCGAAGGCCTCGCGCACTGCCACACGTTCACACATCATTTCAAGAGAGCGTTGTGCCGCACCGATTAATCGCATACAGTGATGAATACGTCCAGGGCCTAAACGCCCTTGGGCGATTTCAAAACCACGCCCCTCGCCTAGTAACATATTTGTTACCGGCACACGAACATTGGTCAATTTTATTTCAGCATGTCCCTCTGGAGAATCTATCGAACCAAAGACGCGTAATGGACGAACAATTTCTACGCCAGGCGTATCCCGCGGAACAATAATCATACTTTGCTGGGCATGTCGATGTGCAGTAGGGTCTGTTTTCCCCATCACGATAAACACCTTGCAATTAGGGCGCATAGCGCCCGAAGACCACCATTTACGACCATTGATTACATACTCCTCCCCTTCTCTAACAATCGAGGTTTCTATATTGGTCGCATCAGAAGATGCTACGGCGGGTTCAGTCATTAAAAAAGCAGAACGTATTTCGCCATTCATTAATGGGTTGAGCCATTCTGCTTGCTGTTCTGGAGTTCCATATTTTGCAAATACTTCCATATTTCCTGTATCGGGAGCAGAACAATTGAATACTTCAGAAGCGATTTTTGAACGTCCCATTAACTCAGCTAAAGGTGCATACTCAAGATTCGTTAATCCAGCACTCAAGTCCCCATAATCAGTAGGGAGAAATAAATTCCATAAGCCTTCGCGTTTAGCCGCAGCTTTCCATTCTTCTAATTTAGGGAAATCTAGCCATAAATTGTTGTGATCAAGGTGGTAAGCTTGTATCTCTTCTTCATGTGGGTAGATATGTTCTACCATAAAATCATTCACCCGTTTTTGCAATGCTAGGGATTTCTCTGTGTACTCGAAATTCATTTCAATAGTGTTTAGCGCAGGTAAGGTAATCATTACCTAAAAGGGCACAAAAAAATAGATGTAAAAATCAAAAAAGAAGAAAATGAAAAGGCTAAAAGTTAATGATTTTTTTCAATTCAGTAATCAAATTCATTCTCAAACTAACAAAAACTTTTGTAGATTTATCACATAAAAATATATGAAGAAGTTACTTCCTTTCCTCGTAGTCTTATTAGTCTCTTTTTCGCTGCAAGCGCAAAAAAAGAAAAAAACAGATGCACTAAAACCCTTAGACTCTTTGACCAAAAAAATGGTCGCTAAAAAAGGGCTCATTACAACTTATCTCGACGAAGAAAACAAGTTGTATTTTGAATTATCTCAAGATCTTCTTGAAAAAGAATTACTTGTGGTAACGCGCTTTGCACAGTTACCCGCTAACTATTCTGCCTACCTCAATGCAGGGTCAAAAACCGCACAACAGGTCATTCGCTTTGTGAAAAAAGGAAAAAAAATACTCCTCAAGCAAGTAAGTTATAACAATATCGCTAGCGAGGAAGAAGACCCCATTGCCATTAGCGTAAAAGAAAACAACTTTGCTCCTATCTTAGCGGCTTTTGAAATTAAAAATAATGAAACAGATCGCTACTTGATTGATGTGTCAAATCATTTTATGGCAGATTCTCCCGGTTTTAATGTCATCAGAAAAGGTGATAAAGATCGCTATAAATTTGGCGGAGTAGATAAAAAACGTAGCAGTATTGACAGCGCCAATAGTTTCCCAAAAAATACTGAGATTAGGCACACCCTGACATTTAAAGTAAACAAACCCCCACGGGCTAATCGTACGAATACCTTTAGCTTTCAAATCAATCATTCTTTTATCGTTTTACCAGAAGACCCTATGCCCGTTCGCTATGAGGATGAACGTGTAGGCTGGTTTAGCTTATCTAAGATTGACTACAGCTCTGATGCTTTAAAATCTGACGAATACAGCATTGTACGCCGATGGAGACTTGAACCCAAAGACAAAGAAGCCTACCTCAAGGGGGAATTAGTAGAGCCCATTAAACCCATTGTATATTATCTAGACCCTGCCACTCCCCTTAAGTGGAGAAAGTATTTTAAACTAGGAATTGAAGACTGGAACAGTGCTTTTGAAAAAGCGGGTTTTAAAAATGCTATCTTGGCAAAAGATCCCCCATCAAAAGAAGAAGACCCAGACTTTAGCCCAGAAGATGTTCGTTATTCCACAGTGCGGTATGTTGCATCGACAACACGAAATGCTACAGGACCCAGCGTCTCTGACCCACGAACTGGAGAGATTCTTGAAAGTGATATTATCTGGTACCACAACCACTTGCGTTCTTACCGCAATCGTTACTTACTAGAAACAGGAGCGGCTAACCCAAAAGCCCGCTCCCTTAACACTCCTGAAGAAGAAATGGGTGAAATGATGCGCCGGGTAATTTCACATGAAGTAGGGCATGCCTTAGGTTTACCTCATAATATGAAGGCCAGCAGTGCTTATGCGGTCGACTCTTTACGCTCTGGGGATTTCACCCAAAAATATGGAATTGCCACTACCATTATGGACTATGCACGCTATAATTATATCGCACAACCGGGCGATGAAAACATTCGGTTTGTACGTCAACTAGGACCTTATGATAATTATGCCATTGAATGGGGTTATCGTTATTATGGGCTTTCGCCGAAGATGGAACAAAGCCAACTAAAAGCTATGGTAGATGCAAAATCTCTCGATCCAATGTATATGTTTGGTGGAAGAGGAAATGACCCTAATTCACAAACAGAAAACATTGGTGATGATCCCATTAAAGCAAGTACCTATGGATTAAATAATTTGAAAATCGTCGCTAAAAACCTAATGGATTGGACCCTATCCCCTAATGACACCTATGATGATTTAGAAGAATTATACGGAGAAATGGTGGGGGTATACAGACGCTATATCTATCATGTGCACAGCATGATAGGCGGAGTCTATCAAACCAAACACAATACAAATCAAACTAACACGGTAACCTATCAAAATGTCGAACGCGCAAAACAACTGGCAGCTCTCGACTTTTTAAAGTCAAATCTATGGCAGACTCAAAACTGGTTAATGGACAACCGTATCATCTCTGAAATTAAAGGAGAAGGGGGATTAATTAGCTTACAAAACTTACAACGCTCTGCCTTGAATCGATTACTCAGTGTAAAACGTTTAAACCGCATCTTATCTGAAAATACCACTCTTATGGGGCAGGGTATGGAAGCTTCAGAACTTCTTAATCATCTATATGCAGACTTGATGATAGCCCCAAAAAACATAGATCTTTCGCAAAAAAGTTTACAAATCCATTTTGCTACGCAACTTAAATCTTTATTAAATGAAGACGAACTTAACCCAGTCATCAGAGCAGATATTCAAGGACTTTTAAGTAAAATCAAAAAGCTAGCGAAAAAGAAAAGCAAAACAGCCAATCAAAACAGCAAGAACCACTTTAATTATTTAAAAGAAGTCGCTCAAGTTGAACTAGACTAAAAGAGAGCGTCAATAATATCAAAGGCAGTTTCGGCCATTTTATTGCCCTTTTCATCTAGCAGTGGGTTGATCTCGCATACTTCGAGACAGCTCACTTTTTCTGAAGCAATAAACCCTTTGATTAAAGCGACGATTTCTTCTGGGTCAAAGCCTTTTGAAACAGGTGTTCCAGTCCCTCTAGAAATCAAGTCACAATCGAGACTATCTACATCAAAGGTGATGTAAATCAAATCGACATCAGACAACTTTTCAAGTGCTTCTGCAACACAGCTTTGAATAGTTCGATGGCGGACTTCATGAACAGGATAAGCCCGTATATTGTGCTCTTCAATGCTGCGATCTTCGGCTTCTTCTGTAGAACGCAAGCCAAAGTAGATCAAATGCTCTGGTTTAAGTTTTGGCGCCTTTCCCCCTAAAGCTTTGATTTGATTCCAGCTTTCTTTAGTTTCATCATGAATGGTATTGACCGCATATTTTTCATTGTCGTGCCCCAAAGCAGCTGCTAATGGCATCCCGTGAATATTTCCCGAAGGCGAACTTAAAGGGGTGTGTAAATCTGCATGGGCATCAATCCATATTGCCCCAATAGTTTTTTCAGGATAGGCAGATTTTATCCCCGCTATAGTACCTAAGGCAGAAGAATGATCTCCAGAAATCACCAAAGGAAAATGCTTTTGTTGTAGTACCATGGTCGTTACTTCGCATACGCGCTCGCATTGTTCAGCCACAAAATTAATGCGCTTGGCAAAAGTATTATTCACTTTGTCATAAATGGTTTCATTATGGGTAGGAACATCGATAAAAGGATGACGATGAAAAAAATCGTTTTCACGATTAATCGCTGCAATCTCTAGCGCATCAATTCCCATATCAGACCCACGGGTACCTGCGCCTATATCAGATCTATTCTTAATTATTTTCAAACGATGCTTCATGTGCCAATTTTTTGGGAAAGTACATATTTATTTCAAAAACTATTGAGACAAGTCGCCAATATTTTCTTTGATTTTTTATCTTTGAGCAAAACTAATTTTATGTCATTTTCCGACCTATTTACCTCTGGCTTTAAACATCGTAATCGTGATCATTTCGCTGCTATCGTGCGTGTAGCGCTTTCTGACGGAATTATCACAGACGAAGAAAAAGCTTTTATTAATCGAACAGCGATTAACCTTGAAATTGAAGATGAAGAGGTAGCAGAAATTATGGCAAATCCTGATAAATATCCCATTAACCCACCTGCGAATGAGCAACGCCGTTTAGAGCGCCTATATGATTTAACGCGCATGGTCTATGCAGATCATATCGCAGACGAAGGTGAAGTTCAATTGCTCAACCGCTTAGTTGTTGGATTAGGCTTTCCTACTGAAGAAGCCAGTGCGATCGCAGATAAAGCTTTGGCGCTTGTCGCAGATGGAAGAGATGAAGACGACTTTATCGCCGCTTTTTAGTCCATTACTTCTTTTACTTTTATGATTATCGCTTGACCGAACAGACATAAGCCGCTATTAGTCACAACTAAGGCTGCTGTACCTGTTACTATCCAATAGTCTGAATCATTGTATTTATGGATAATTGCTTCCCCTAATAAAGAGAGACCAAAACCAAATAACACTAAGCCACTTACAGCATAGAGTAACCATTTTTGTTTTGCCGTCATTACTTTTTTTAAGAAAGATAATTCTTTACTCTAAATAGTGAAAATCACTTAAGAAATAGTTGGTGAAACAAAGTCCTTTACTTTTTATAAAACCTCTTGTAAGGAAAATAAGAAATCAAACCTAATACCGATATAAAAGCAACGGAGTAATACACAAAGTTAGGCGTAATGATTTTCTCTCCACTGGCATAAGAGTGCAAACCAGACAGGTAAAAGTTCACCCCAAAATAAGTCATCATAATGCTTCCAAAGGCAACAACACTCGCCAGATTAAACAACCAGCGGCCGCGCAATCCTGGGATCAAACGCATATGGATCACAAAGGCATAAATCATAATGGAAATCAACGCCCACGTCTCTTTTGGGTCCCAGCCCCAATAGCGTCCCCAGCTTTCATTGGCCCACATCCCCCCTAAAAAGTTTCCTATGGTCAACATGATTAAACCTACCGTAAGAGACAACTCGTTAATAATGGTCAACTCCTGGATATTTAAATCAATTTTAGCTTTATTCTTCGTGTTGGTTGCCAGCATTAAGAAAAGGGCAATAATTCCAATAATCATACTTAAAGCAAAAGGACCATAGCTGCCCACAATCACCGCAACATGGATCATTAACCAGTAACTATCCAAAACGGGTTGTAGGTTGGCAATTGACGGATCCATCCAGTTCCAGTGGGCGATCATCAAAATCATGGAAGCCACAAAGGTGGTCGCAGCAAGTGTCAAATTAGACTTACGTCCAAAGAGAATCCCGAACAATACCGTAGCCCAAGCCACATAAATCATTGACTCATAAGCGTCACTCCATGGCGCGTGCCCTGAGATAAACCAGCGAGCCGCAAGACCAGTCGTATGCAAGGCAAACAAGGCAAAAGTTGCGCCCTTAAAGAAGGTAATTAAGGTGCGAATGATTTTTTCATCCCTGAAAATCTGTAGAATCAAAAACACAAAAAAGAAAAAGCCAACATAGAGATACCAACTAAATAACTTCTTAAAAATGTCGTATTTATTATAAGTAATCTCTGCCTTTACCCGATCTTCACTGGGTAATACTTTATCGCCAAAGCGCTGCTGAAAGCCTTTTAAACTTTCTAACAATTCCCCTGCCTCTGTATAGTCATTGGTACTTTTTGCCATACGCATCGAACGAAAGTACAAGGGCAATACATTGTTTACATAGAGTGAATCGGTCCCACTAAAATTTGCCTCTTCTAACTCTGGAAAAGACACCCATTTATTGTTTTTATCTTCAGGAATAGGAAAAACACGTAACACCTTTCCTTCAAGAGCAGAATAAAGAAGGTTGACTCTTTTATCCACTTCGATAAAATCTTTTTGAAACTGGTTAGGTATCCCAGTACGATAAGCTTCTTCCAGTTGGGTGGCAATCTTATAATTCCCCTCTTGATCAAAGAAAGAAATTAGTGGCGCGTATTTGGCCTTCTTTTCTACTCCAGTAATCGCTCGAATAGAATCATTTCCACGTTTTAAGTAGATAATCGGAATGTTATACCAAATCGCAGGTCCGTTGAGAATCGATAATAACACCTGATCTGAGTTTAAACCTTGATAAGTATCCGACTTGCTTACTTTTCGCAACAATTCAGACGAGAAGGTGTTGGCAGGTTTCATTCTCCCCCCAAGATCTTGAATCACAAGAGCACCAAACTTTTCTGCTTGTTCAGCAGGGAAAGCATCTGCTACAACCAATGAGTCAAAATTGATTTTTGAGCGGCTGTGGTTTAAGTGATCTTGCGCACTTAATCCATTCAACCCAAAAAGAAGTAAAAGCGTTAATGCTGCTTTCTTTGCTTTAATTTTATCAATGGCTTTAGCGAGATCTTTAAAGCGTGTTTTCCCCACAAAGAAAATCGCCATCATACTTAAGTACAACAGCATATAGCCTGCATAGGTAATATAAGTTCCCCACCAGTCGTGGTTTACAGACAGTACCGTTCCTTTTTCGTCTGGATCAAAAGAAGATTGGAAAAAACGATAGCCCTGATGATCTAAAACGTGGTTCATATAGATGTCATAATCAAAGCTTTCCTCTTTATTTTTAACGGTAACTTTACTTTCAAAAGAAGCATAACTCTTATCTGTCCCAGGATATTTCTCTGCAACAAAGTCATTTAAACCAATTTGAAATGGCAGTTCTAATCTTAAAGAACCATAGGTAATATAAAAATCAAATCCTCCCAACTGCACTTTTTTGGGATCATTGCTATAGCCTTTTCCGCCCAGGAGGGAGACTGTTTTGGTTTGGCCTTTGGCCGAAATTTGCAAGCGCAAAGCATCTTGGCGCGCATTAGGCTGTTCCTCTGCTGCAACAATATCAAATTTTCCACGTAAAACGGGTTCTGGAATCACAAACTGAAAATTCGGTAAGGAATACAAAGATCTCAACTGCAATGGCTGTTGCCCTTCTGTCGTCAATTCTCCTTGAAATTGATCTACCATGCGCATAAAAGAGCCAGCAAAAGGTGAAGTGATAAAGTACTCTCCGTCCTTAACTTCGATATTAATGGCACCTTTTATGGGATTATCTAGGGTAAAAAGTAGATTGTGAATATTCGCCACATCCCCTTCTTTGATATAATGATCATGACGATTCCCGTCGCTTGCTTCCACAATTTTTAAATAGCGCTCTCCTTCTGGATCAAGCACCAAACCCTCGGTGGCATTTTCCATAAAGTCAACATACTCAATGGTAATTTCTTCCCCCTTAAAATCGTCTGTAATGGTAAAATCATTATCTACATGTTGAGACAACAGCAACTGCTTTTGCAATTTTTTACGCAAGGCTTGTTGTTCAAAATCCCCGTCGATTAAAACAGTGAGATAAGTCTTTTCAGATAAAAAAGCATTGGTCGAATCTCCTTCTCGAATAGGCATTACTCCCTCATATCCAATATAACGGGTAACAAAAGCACCAATAAGAATTAAAATAAAAGAAAGGTGGATGGCTAGCACCGCCCATTTTTCTATGCGCAACAAACGGTAACGAAAAATGTTGCCAATAAAATTAAGGACAAATAGTCCCATGATTAATTCAAACCACCAGGCGTTGTAAATCCATATCTTAGCGGTATCTGTAGAATACCAGCTTTCAATAAAAGTGCCTAGTCCCATGGCAGCGGGAAATACAAAAAATAACACCGACATTAAACGGGTGGAAGCGAGGTGCTTTAAAAAAAATTCTTTCATCAAACGATCATCTTCTTTGTCAAAGCAAAGATAAATCTTCAAGCAGTAAAAGAAGCCAAAATTTTGATTTAATTAAGGAGGACCAAAATCAAAATGATGAGTTGTACAATAGCCCCAGAGATAAACGACTCTATGACCCGTTTCTTAGGATATTGGGCGAGAAAAAAGGCCAAAAAACGCATGGTCGCCATGACCGTAAAAAAGAGTCCTGCCCACCCCATAAAAGAAGGGTGTTCTGCGGAAATGAACAATACATTGGCAGATCCTATAAAGCCTAAAATAATTATACTAGCGGTCGTAGCTAAAAGATAATAACGCGTAAAATAATGAGTTAAATGTTGTATTAAAAACATGGTGAATAAGATTTAGGTGGAGACAAGGTATAAAAAAAAGGAAAATCCTACCTTTAATCTCATGATTAAAATAGTGCTCTTAGGAGCGGGAAATGTCGGAGTCAATTTATTTAAAGCCCTTCAAAACAAGAACGGGATTGAGCTTGTACAATGGTTCAACCGCTCTTTCATTCACTATAAACAAGAGGATAGTACTGTCCCTGTGATAACACAACTCAATGAAATAGTTGAGGCAGACCTTTATTTGATCAGTGTCTCAGATACCGCTATTACTCCAGTAAGCAAAGCCCTAGAAAATAAAAAAGGGTTGGTTGCCCATACCGCTGGAAGTGTTGCCTTATCCCTTTTAGAAGGACATCAAAATCACGCTGTTTTCTATCCATTACAAACTTTTTCAAAACAAAAAGAAGTGGACTTTAGTCAGATCCCTCTTTGCTTAGAAGCGAATAGTGAAGAAAACCTCAACTTACTCAAAAGTGTTGCTCAAGCTATGGGCGGACCGATTCATCTAATTGATTCAGTCCAACGCAAAGCGTTACACGTCGCAGCAGTCTTTGTCAATAATTTCACCAATTATCTTTATAAAATAGGCGAAGAGCTATGTAAAGAACACAAAGTGCCCTTTTCTGTGTTGCAACCTTTAATCGCAGAAACCGCAGATAAAATCAAAACCATCCCTCCCAGTGCAGCCCAAACTGGCCCTGCCGTAAGGGGAGATCAAAAGATCCTTGAAGATCATCTACAACATTTAACAAAAGAAAGTCATCAACAGCTGTACCAACTAATTTCAGCATCAATACAACAACATGGATAAACCCAATTACAAAGCTTTATTACCTAAAATCACCACCTTCATTTTTGATGTGGATGGAGTCTTGACGAACGGAAAAGTACTCATTACTTCTCAAGGAGAAATGTACCGCGAAATGGATACAAAAGACGGTTATGCCCTAATATGCGCTCTTGAACAAGGTTATAAGGTCTGTATCATTTCTGGTGGGACAAATGAGGGAGTGCGCAATCGTTTGAAAGCCTTAGGAATTTATGACATCTATTTAGGGGCGCGCCACAAACAAGAACCTTTTCAAGATTTGATGGACAGCTATGACCTCAAGCCAGAAGAGATCCTCTATATGGGAGACGATGTTCCAGATATCGTCGTGATGGAACAAGTCGCTGTCGCTGCTTGCCCCAATGATGCGGTTTCTGATGTCAAAGAAATTGCCAATTATGTCTCCCACAAAAAAGGGGGCGAAGGTTGTGTGCGAGAGATCATCGAGCAAACCCTAAGAGTACAAGGAAAATGGCTCACAAACATCGGTGCAAAAAACGACTAATTTAATGAAACGTTTTTCGAATTACAACATCATACTAGCGTCTAACTCGCCCAGAAGACAACAATTTTTAAAAGACATTGGACTAGCGTTTAGCATAAAAACACATCCAGTAGAAGAAATTTTCCCTGAAGAACTCAAAACGACAGGTATTTCGGATTATTTGGTGAAACTAAAAGCGGAACCATTTAAATCCTTAAACGAAAGGGATTTGGTCATTACTGCAGACACCATTGTTTGGCATAATGATCAATGCTTAGGAAAGCCTAAAGATCGTGCAGAAGCAATTCGGATGCTTGAACAACTCTCTGGCGAGGCGCATCAGGTGATTACCTCGGTCGCCTTTACCCAAGCCCATCAACAAAAAGTCATCCATGAGGTGAGTACGGTATACTTTAAGGCATTAACCAGCGATGAAATCGACTATTATATCGACCACTACCAACCCTTTGACAAAGCGGGTGCCTATGGAATTCAAGAATGGATCGGGACAGTGGGCATTGAAAAAATCGAGGGGAGTTATGCCAATATTGTCGGTTTGCCTGTTGCCCAAGTATTAGCTACCTTAGAAAAAATTTGCAGTTAATGAAAAAGCTCCTCATCCTCTTCCTACTCGCCCCATTGATTGGTATGTCACAACTTAGTCAAACTTTCAAAAACCATTGGTTTGACGGCTTCGCCGAAATTAATTCTTATGAATTAATCCAATCCCGCTATGGACAGCAACGAAAAGGGAAGGCTGTCTTAATCTTTGTCACCGAAGATTTTTTAGCCAAAGAACTGGTGAAAGCCAATCAAAAATCAAAAACCACCATTCCTGTTTTAAAATCTAATCGAACCAAAAACTTTCTCACTGGGATTTACCCCTACTCCATCATGAGTAGTTCTTTTTCTTCCTTAAGAAAAAAGCATCCACTTGTTAAAACAGTGGCCTCTATTCAAGAGTGGTGCGGGCAGAGTTATTTACAACTCAACGCAGGAGAAAAAGAAAACACTCTAGTGTCTCACTCTTACTTTGAAGGAGAAGCAGATCAAAACCTCAAGCTCCCTAAAACAGTTAGTGAAGACGAGCTATGGAATTTGATTCGTTTTAATCCTAAAAACCTTCCAGTAGGAGAATTTGATCTTTTGCCTTCTTTAGAAATGATTCGTTTAAATCATATAGAAGCTAAAGCGGTAAGAGCCACCGCTAGTCTTAATGCAGGAACATATACGCTCTATATCCCCAGTATGCAGCGCAGCTTAAGCATACAGTTTGATCAAAACTTTCCTTATACCATAGAGGGCTGGGAAGAAAAATATGCGCATAAAGGGGAACAATATACCTCAACAGCAAAACGCATTCACACAGAACGTCGTCAATACTGGCAGGAAAATAATTCTGCTTCGGCGCGCTTTAGAGCGCCTTTTAAACTCGATTAAACATGCATAAGAAACTTGTCCTTTTTACCCTCGCTTTAAGCTATTTGATAAACCTTAGTGCACAAGATGCAGGAAGCATCTACCGACAAATGGAAAAGCTTAATTTTTTAGGTTCCATGCTCTATGTTGCGGCTCATCCAGATGACGAAAACACCGCCTTGATATCCCATTTTTCAAATCACACCCATGCCCATTCGGCTTATTTATCTCTTACCCGTGGGGACGGAGGGCAAAACCTTATCGGGACAGAATTAAGGGAAATGCTAGGGGTTATTCGCACCAATGAATTAATCCAAGCGAGAAAGATTGATGGCGGGAATCAATTCTTTAGCTCTGCGATTGACTTTGGTTACTCAAAGCACCCTAAAGAGACCTTAAAAATTTGGGGCAAAGATCAAATTTTAGGCGAAATAGTACAACGCATTCGCAGCTTTCAACCCGACATTATCATTCACCGTTTTGATCACCGCACCCCAGGGCGAACGCATGGTCACCATACCTCATCGGCTTTATTGAGTCATCAAGCTTTTTCGATGACCAATGATCCCAACAGCTATCCTGAGCAATTAAACTCTTTAAGACCCTGGCAAGTAAAGCGACAGTTTTTCAATACCTCTTGGTGGTTTTATGGCAGCAGAGAACGTTTTGAGAAAGCAGATAAAACTAACTTACTCTCTTTAGAAATAGGGAATTATGACGCCCTTAAAGGCATTTCAAATAGTGAGATTGCGGCTACCAGTAGAAGTTCACATAAATCGCAAGGCTTTGGGAGTTCTCCCAGTTTAGGTACAAGAACAGAATATATCGAATTAGTCAATGGAGATCGTCCTGAGAATAACGATCCCTTTGATGGTATCAATACCAAATGGACAAGGATAGAAGGCGGCGAAAAAGTGGGGAAGCTTGTCAATCAAGCTTTAGCGGCATATGACTTTAAAGCTCCTGAAAAAAGTGTTGCTGTTTTAATTGAAATTCACCAGGCCATTGAAAGCCTATCTCCTTCGGTTTGGAAAACCCGCAAATTAAAAGCGGTTAAAGCCTTAATCAAAAGTTGTGCTGGATTATCGCTACAACTCAATAGTGATAGAGGCTATGGCATAGCAGGAGAAGAATTAAAAATAAGTTTCAACGCTGTGCATCAAAGTCAGCAAGATATCAGCATTGAAAAAGTAGGTGAAACCAAGTTAGCTCAAGCATTAACGAATAATATCGCCTATAAAAAAGGCATTCGATATTCCATAAGGAAAGGCCTAGGCTCCCCTTATTGGCTTTTAGAAAAAGGAAGCTTAGGAGTCTTTAAAATAAAAGACAAAAACTTAATCGGACAACCAGAAACGCCAGCATTAAAATTACCTATAGAAGTAAGTATTAACGGAAGTATGATTGTCTTTGAAGAAAAGATCAACTATCGCATCAATGACCCTGTGCGCGGGGAAGTAGTAACTCCTTTTTACACCTTACCTCAACTAGGGATCAATTTTGAAAAAGAAGTTAATCTCTACCCTAACGATACAGCACAAACCATTCGTTTAGAAGTTACCAATTATGGACAATCTTTTGAAGGCGAAGTAGAATTATGCTTCCCTAGTGGATGGACCATCGATCAAGCTAAAAAGAAAGTAAGCCTTAAAGGGCGTGGAACTTCTGAATTTGTCTCTTATCAACTATCCCCTTCCGCAAAAGCCGAAAGTGGTTTGATGGGGCCACTAGTTCACATCAATGGGAAAACGATGGACAAGAATTTTTCGGTGAAAGAAATCAATTATGAACATATCCCAAAACAATATGTGAGTCAGCCTAGTGAGGCGAAACTGGTGCGACTCGATTTAAGTCTACCCGATAAAAAAGTAGGCTATATTATGGGCGCAGGGGATTTAGTGCAAACTAACCTTCAAGCGATTGGTTTCCCTATCAGTACGATTGAAATAGAAAGCATTAGCCAAGAAGAACTCAATGAATTTGATACTGTTTTAGTAGGGATTCGCGCCTTTAATGTTTTAGAAAGTTTAAAGTATAAGAACAAGCTTTTATTTGATTTTGCCGCTCAAGGCGGAACTTTAATCGTGCAATACAACACCAGTAGAAGAATGCAAACAAAAGAGATTTTGCCATATCCCATTGAACTTTCAAGGGATCGTGTGACAGATGAAAACAGTCGGGTACGTATCCTTGAACCCAAAAATCGTGGATTGAATTACCCTCATACAATCACTGCAAAAGATTTTGAGGGCTGGGTCCAAGAGCGCGGTTTATATTTCGCCAATAATTGGGATCCAAAACTCACTCCGCTCTTAGGGATGAACGACGAAGGAGAGCGTGAAAAACTAGGTAGTCTTTTGGTCGCTTCTCATGGCAAAGGAACAGTAGTTTACACTGGCTTAAGTTTCTTTAGAGAGTTACCCGCTGGAGTTCCTGGGGCATATCGACTGTTATTTAATCTAATCGCATTATAATGACAAAGCAAAAACGAATTTACCTCTACTTGGCTTTAGCTAATGTGTTGTATTGGCTGTGCTTTTATCTTTTTATGAATAGTTACAGCGCATGACAACAATAGACTGGATCATCTTAGTGGGAACCTTAGGGTTTATTGTGGGCTATGGCGCATGGAAGAACCGTAAAAACGAAAGTATTACCGAATATCTAAAAGGGGGGAACAGTTCTCGCTGGTGGACCATAGGTCTCTCTGTGATGGCGACTCAGGCCAGTGCCATTACCTTTCTATCTACTCCTGGGCAAGCTTTTCACGATGGAATGGGCTTTGTACAGTTTTACTTTGGCTTACCCTTTGCCGTCATCATCATTTGCCTCTTCTTTATACCGCTGTATCACAAGTTAAAAGTATTTACGGCTTATGAGTTTTTAGAACAGCGATTTGACCAGCGAACTCGTACCCTTACGGCCATTCTCTTTTTAGTACAACGCGGCTTAGCGGCCGGGATTACGATCTATGCACCTGCCATTATATTGAGCGTTGTTTTAGGCTGGCCATTAAGACCCCTGATTTTATTGATTGGCTTAGTGGTGATTTTTTATACGGTCATTGGCGGTACTGCAGCCGTTAATGTGACCCAAAAACAGCAGATGTTTATCATCTTTTTTGGGATGATTATTGCCTTTGGCTACATCATCAATAGTTTTCCAGAACAAATTGGGTTTACAAAAGCCTTAGAAATTGCGGGGAAAACAGGAAAACTGGATATCATTGATTTTAGCTTTGATCCGACCAACCGCTATACCTTTTGGAGTGGGATCACAGGCGGACTGTTTTTAGCCCTCTCCTATTTTGGGACAGACCAAAGTCAGGTGCAACGATACCTCTCGGGCAAATCAGTCAAAGAAAGTCAAATGGGTATGATCATGAATGGTTTTTTAAAAGTTCCTATGCAGTTCTTTATCCTCTTAGTGGGGGTCATGGTCTTTGTCTTTTATCAGTTTGAAACCTCGCCTTTACACTTTAACCCAAAAGGGGTGGAAACTGTACTCAATTCTTCTCAGTCGAGTGCTTACAAAAAACTAGAAGAAGAACACAGGGCTACGCAAAGTCTTCGACATGCGATGCTGGAAAGTAATATCGATCAAATCACCTTGCAAAAGCTCGCCGAAATTGACGCTTTAGAAAGAGCTCAACGACAAGAGGCAAAAGCCTTGATTAAACAGGCAGATCTACAGCAGGAAACAAACGATAAGGACTATGTGTTTATCTCTTTTATTTTGGGTTATTTACCCAAAGGATTAGTGGGCTTATTATTAGCCGTCATCCTCTCTGCAGCGATGAGTTCTACTGCCTCTGAATTAAATGCACTAGCCGCCACAACCACCGTAGATTTATACCAGCGCAATGTGGGAGAAAAATCCCCGGCGCACTTTGTCAATGCCTCTAAAGGTTTTACCCTACTCTGGGGTGGGATTGCGATCCTTTTTGCGGCTTTTGGTAGTTTGGTTGAAAACCTTATACAGTTGGTTAACATCATCGGTTCTGTCTTCTATGGGACAATTTTAGGGGTCTTTCTTGTCGCCTTCTTCTTTAAACAGGTGAAAGGGAAAGCCGTCTTTTGGGCTGCCATTGTAAGCGAAGCAATGATCATCTTTATTTTTACCCAAGACTGGGTGAGCTTTTTATGGCTGAATGTGATTGGGGCGGTGTTGACAGTGGGTCTTTCTTTACTTCTCCAACAGCTCCATAATGAAACCTAGTAGCTGCTAAACTCCTCAATAGAGTATTATATTTCTTGTAACTTAAAAGCACCCAAACTTTTAACTCTTAGCCTATGAAAAAGATTAGCATTTTATGGATTGTCATTCTTTTTTTGTTTGGAATAGCGACAATCTATTTTGGAAAAAAATACCTCGCTAAAAAAGATCGAAATAATCCCAAAACTCACAGGGTAGGTTTCATTTTTCCTGAAAGCAAAAACACTGTTACCCTAGATACTGCAAAGTCACATTGGAAAAAAAACTGATTGGCGTTTTTGCGGGGGGGTATCCTCAAATTTACAAAGGCAGTAAATACCAATTCAGGCAGAATTTATTGGCAGGGTTTAATGCAGATAAATACCAAGACAACGGCTACTTCAACCTGCGCTTTTATATTAGTAATGAAGGAAAAGTATGGCTCTATGAAGTCAAAGAAATGGACTTTGATTTTAATCCAACCCAATTTAATTTTGGCCTTAAAGAATAGCTTATTGCGTTGAGTCTAAAAAAGACAACTGGGACCCCTTTAGTGAAGAAGACCTCAATTATTATATGCACCTAACCTACCGTATCGAAAATGGAAAAATCACTGAAATTATTCCTTAGTTTATTTATAAGCATAGGATGCAACCAAGCTACCTTTTTTTCAAAAGAGGAAAAAATTGCACTAGCAGAAGAAAAATGGAAAACGGTTGTTCAACAATACCTTGAGGATATTCATCATATTCAAGGAACGGCTAAAACGATGAAATTAATCGATGAAATTATAAAGTTAAACCCCAACCATTGTGATGCGCTACGCGAAAGATCTACCCCCTATCTTAAACGCGGTATGCCGCAAGAATGGAAAATATATTTCAATCAAGCTGTAAAATGCAATTCTGCCCGTTGGATGGGTTGGAGAGGATATCATTACCTATATTTCTTTCGGGATTATTCCAAAGCCATCGCCGATTTTGATGCCACAGATACCCTTACGCCTAATCATATCGATACCCCGCAAGGTCACTCGGTGGACTTTTGGCGGGGACATGCTTATTTAGGTGCAAAGAATTACGGCAAATCCATCTATTACTATCAAAAACACATTGATAGGGTAACCACAGAATTTGGAGAAGACAGGGTAGAGCCTGAAGCCTTTCTCAATATGGCCATTGTTCATTATGAAAACAAAAGTCTTGACAGCATGCCCTATTATCTCGATAAAGCGTTATACTACTATCAAGATAAAAGCGCCGATTCCAAATATTATTATGCCCTTTATCATAAAAGCAAAGGCGACACGATTAAAGTCTTGAGTTACATAGACGGAGGAATTGAGTATTTTTTAGAGGGATACTATAAACGAAGACCTAACTTCAACGAAGATGTTAGGCAAATCTATGTAGAAGAATTAATTGTCTTAGAGCAAAAACTAAAAAACCCCACCAAACGGTAGGGTTTTTAAATAAGGTCGATACTAAAAACTTACTTACTCCATTTTTCAATGGCCGCTTTATTCATGCGTACATAGTCAGGATTTCCTGCTTTTTCTGCCAAGGCTAATGACTGTTTTGCTGCAGCAATGGCGCCGTCCGCATCTTTTAATCCTTCCAGAATAAGAGAATATTGACGGAAATACCAGTAGGCATCATCTTTCCCATCTATGGCTTTTTCCATCCAGGCTTTGGCCTGGTTTAAATCTTGACCTTCTTGTAAGTAATACACTGCTGCACTGTAATAATCACGGTGCTTAGGATCATTCTTTAACGCTTGTTGGATAGAAGCAGTAGCTTTGGCTACCGTAGGCACCCCAAAAGGCAATGCGACACGCGTATCTGCCCACCCTAAATTAAGGGTTGCCCCATTATTATGCAGCTTTGAAAACCAAATTGAAAAAGACTCAATGTCTTTTGCAGTGGTTGGCGCTACTTCAATGGTTACAGCCACTTTACTTGCATCCCATGGATCTGGCGTTCCCCAATTTTCGGTAGAAGAATAGAAAAACACTTCCCATTGATCTTTACCTGGACGCGTATATAGCGCATAACTTCCTGCCGCTAATTCTTGGTCCCCAAAAGTTACCGCATCCCCAAAGGTAATCACGGTGTTTTTGTTGGCTCCAGTTCTCCAGATGGCACCATAAGGCACTAAGGCTCCCATAATGTCTCTTCCGCGCATTGATGGGCGTGAGAATTCAACACTCACTTCTGTCAATCCTACAGTTTGTTGGATCTTAGAAGATGGACTTGGCTGTGGGGTTTGAACTTGCGCTAGGGCTGTGCTTGAAACGCAAATGGCTAGCATGTAGATTAATTTTTTCATTTGATTAAATTTTAATTATATATCAAATGTAGAAAATGTTTCCAAACCACCTCAAAAGTTCCTTTTAAAAGTATTTTTGACATTTTGTTGATAATTTTTGTTTAAACTTTATTTTAAATGATTAAACATCGTATCTTCACTAAAAATTATTGCTTAAATGGTTTACCGACTAAAAACAGTCCAGAATTTACCAATCAGTGTTGACAAGGCATGGGATTTCCTTTCGGACCCAGGAAACCTTAAAACAATCACCCCTGATTATATGGGGTTTAAGATCCTGGAAGGTGCAGAAGACAATATGTATGCGGGGCAAATCATCAAGTATATCGTTACTCCGGTAATGGGGTTACCACTGCGCTGGGTGACAGAAATCACCCATGTGGAGGACCAAAAGTATTTTGTAGACGAACAGCGATTTGGACCATACAGCCTTTGGCATCACAAACATTTTATTAAAGACATCCCGGGAGGTGTTGAGATGATTGATATCGTTGATTACAAATTGCCCTTAGGTGTGCTAGGAAGAATTGCACATCCGCTTTTTGTAAAAAGACAACTAAATCAAATTTTTAATTACAGATATAACAAACTCGTTGAGTTGTTCGGCGAATTTAGGGATTAGATAGCTATGAAAAAGAATGTTTTAATCATTGGTGGTTCAAGCGGAATAGGCCGTGCCTTGGTGGATTTACTGATACCAGAGCACAACATTTACGTAGCCTCGAGAAGCAACGAATCACTCGCTAATGCAGAAGTTACTCATATATCTTATGATGTTATGAACGATTCACTTGACGTGAGCGACTTACCCGAACAACTTGACGGTTTTGTATACTGTCCAGGGAGTATTAATCTACGCCCATTCCGTGGTCTAAAGCCACAAACATTTCAAGATGATTTTAACTTAAATGTTGTAGGAGCAGTAAAATCTTTACAAAGCGTTTTGCCTTTATTGCAAAAGAGCCTACAAGCTAGCCTAGTATTTTACAGCACAGTTGCTGTAAGTACAGGAATGCCTTTTCATGCTTCTGTGGCTGCCGCAAAAGGAGCCCTCGAAGGCTTAACCCGTTCACTAGCGGCAGAATATGCCCCAAAGTTTAGGGTCAATTGTATCGCTCCATCCTTAACAGATACCCCTTTAGCTGATAAGTTTTTAAACAATGAAGCTAAACTCGAAAAAGCACAAGAACGTCACCCACTAAAACAAGTGGGAACAGCAAAAAATATCGCCCAGATGACTGCCTTTTTATTAGGAGAAGAAAGTCAATGGATGACCGGTCAAATACTCCACGTAGATGGTGGAATAGGAGACCTAAAAACTAATTAGAGTGGAAAACTATACAGTATTCTGGTTTAGAAGGGACCTGCGCATCGAAGACAATGCAGGGCTTTATCACGCCTTAACAAGTGGTAATAAAGTACTTCCCCTCTTTATTTTTGATACTGAGATCATTCATAAGCTCCCTAAAGAGGATGCTAGAATAGAAATGATTCATGCGGCCTTGAGGAACATAACTGATGCTATGGAGAGGAACAGATGTAAGTTTGGAATGTATCTGGGACAACCCAAGGCCGTTTTTGAATCACTATTAAAAAAGTTTAACATTACTAAAGTCGTGACTAATCACGACTATGAACCATATGCCACAAAACGAGATACAGCAATAGGAGAGTTCTTAGAAAAAAATGGTGTCGCCTTTGAAACCTATAAAGATCAAGTCATCTTTGAAAAAAGCGAGGTAGTCAAAGACGATGGCACTGCTTATAAAGTTTACACCCCCTACTCGCGCAAATGGTTAAAACGCTTCGCGGAACAGGGCATCTCCCACTATCCGTCAGAAACGCACTTAGATCAACTAGCCCCCGTAGAACAACCCCAACTTAGTCTAGAGGATTTAGGCTTTAGCCCTTCTGCTGTTCCTCAACCTCAATATACTTTCAATCCGACGATCATCAAAGAATATGAGGAAACCAGAAATTTTCCTGCGGTAGATAAAACCTCTAGAACGGGAGCACATTTGAGGTTTGGAACCATTAGCGTTCGCAAAATGGTAGCCGACTCTGCCAAAGAAGAAAACCCTACTTTTTTAAAAGAATTGATCTGGCGGGAATTCTTTATGCAGATTTTATGGCATTTCCCCCACACCCCCAAAAGTAGTTTTAAACCTAAATATGAGCGCATTGAATGGCGCAATAATGAAGAAGAATTTCAACGTTGGTGCGAAGGTAAAACAGGCTATCCTTTTGTCGATGCAGGCATGCGCGAACTCAATGCCACTGGCTTTATACACAATCGCGTGCGCATGTTAGTGGGGAGTTTCTTGTGTAAACACCTATTGATCGATTGGCGATGGGGAGAAGCTTACTTCGCAGAAAAGTTATTGGATTATGAAATGTCGAGTAATGTAGGAAACTGGCAATGGGTCGCAGGTTGTGGCGTAGATGCAGCACCCTACTTCCGTATTTTTAATCCCATTGATCAAATCAAAAAGTTTGACAAGCAACACGAATACATCCAGAAATGGGTGCCAGATTATCAAGAATTAACCTACCCGCAACCCATCGTTGACCACAAGTTCGCTCGCGAACGTTGCTTGACCACTTATAAAGCTGCGCTCAATGCCTAGGGGGGTAAAAAAAGCCCACCTATCAGAAAAAAATTGTGCCAGTTGTCAACGCCCTTTTAGTTGGCGAAAGAAATGGGAAAAGGATTGGGAAAATGTAAAATATTGTAGCAAAAGATGCAGAAACGAAAAGGAAAAGCCCTCGTCTGGCTAAGAAATGATTTGCGCATTAAGGACCAAGCCTCCTTTTATCAAGCCACCCATAAACACAAAACAGTCATTGCTTTTTATAGCTTTGACCCCATACATTACAGCGAGACGCAATGGGGTTTTAAAAAAACCGAAGCCTTTAGAGCGCAATTTTTACTTGAAACCCTTGCTCAACTTCAAAAGGATCTCCTCAAGCTCAACATTAGTTTAGTGATTAGTTTAGAAGATCCCGCTAAGGGAATTCAACAACTGATCAAAGATCAGGCTATCTCAGAAATTTACTGGCAAAAAGAGTGGACCCAGGAAGAAAGAGAACGCGAAGGAGAAGTTCGCGCTCTACTATCAGAAAACATTTCGGTGCACACCCATTATGATCAATTTCTCTTCCATCCAGAAGATGTCCCCATGGAGATCGATCAATTACCCGAAGTCTTTACCGTCTTCCGCAAGAAATGTGAAAAATACAGTAAAGTACGCAGAAGTTTTCCTGAAGCTTTAGTGATGCCAGAGAGCAATTTATTGAGCGTACAGTTTACACTTCCCAGTCTAGCAGATTTAGGTTTAAAAACTCCTGAAGCTCACCCCCACTCTGCTTTTCCCTTTAAAGGAGGAAGCTTGGCAGCACAATTGCGCCTAGAACATTACTTCTGGGATACCGAAAAATTGTCATTCTACAAACAAACCCGCAACGGATTAGTCGGCTTAGATTATAGCTCGAAGTTCTCGGCTTGGTTAGCCAATGGATCCATCTCTGCCCGACAAATCTATTGGGAAATCAAAGAATACGAAGCACAAATACAAAAGAATCAATCGACCTATTGGCTTATTTTTGAATTGATTTGGAGAGATTATTTTAAGTTTATTTCCCTCAAACATCAAGATCATATCTTCCAACTGGGAGGCATTCTACAAAAGGATTATCACTGGAAAAACAATCCCAAAACCATACAAGCCTGGATCGACGGGGAAACCCAAGAACCTTTTGTCAATGCCAATATGATTGAATTGCAAAAGACTGGCTGGATGAGCAATCGCGGGAGACAAAATGTGGCTTCTTATTTTGCTAAAGATCTTTTACTCGATTGGCGTATAGGCGCGGCCTATTTTGAAGCACAATTAATCGATTATGATGTACATAGCAATTTTGGGAACTGGATGTATGTCGCCGGGGTAGGAAACGATCCTAGAGACCGTAAATTCAATGTTCGTATGCAAGCAGAACGCTATGATGAAAACGGAAAGTTTCAACGTCAGTGGAATCAAAAAAGTTTATTCGAATGAAGCTACGTTTAATCTTAGGGGACCAACTCAACTTACAACATCCGTGGTTTGAAACCGTGGAGGAAAAGGTTACTTATCTCCTAATGGAAATGCGACAAGAGACAGATTATGCGCCGCACCATATTCAAAAGATCGTTGGTTTCTTTGGCGCCATGCGCCATTTTGCTCAAGTGTTAAAACAACAAGGACATCAGGTCATTTATTTCAAACTTGATGATGTTGAAAACCAACAAGCACTCCCCGCAAATCTGAATGCAATCATTGAACAACAGCAAATCACTTCTTTTGAATACCAACACCCAGATGAATACCGCTTAGACCAACAATTAAAGAACTTTTGTGAAGGACTCGACTTGCCTACAAAAGTGCATGACAGTCATCACTTTATGACCAGTCGGGAAGAATTATCACAATTTTTTGAAGGTAAGAAGCAATTAATTTTAGAGTTCTTTTACCGCAATATGCGCAAGCAATTCAACCTTTTAATGGAACAAGGACAGCCAGAAGGGGGACAATGGAATTTTGATAAAAACAATCGCAAAAAGTGGAAAGGTAGTCCTGCGATCCCAGTGGCTTATATCCCAAAAACAGAAGAACTTCAAGCCCTCGAAAAACTGATTCATACTGCCGGAGTAAAGACAATAGGAACCCTTAATACAGACAATTATCTTTTCCCGTTTAGTCGAGAAGAAGCGTTGGCCCAGCTGGCGTATTTCTGTGAGCATTTATTGGTACATTTTGGGGATTATCAAGACGCCCTACACACCGAAGAAATTAACCTTTTTCATTCCAGAATATCTTTTTCGCTCAATGTTAAAATGATTAGTCCGCTAGAAGTAGTAGAAAAAGTCATCGCCTATTATCGTCAACATGAAGATGAAATTGAACTTTCGCAAGTCGAAGGTTTTGTTCGACAAATCATTGGATGGAGAGAATATATGCGCGGGATTTATTGGAAAGAAATGCCCGCTTATGCAGAAAAGAATGCTTTAGAAAATCACAACCCGCTCCCAGATTTTTACTGGACAGCAAAGACAAAGATGAATTGCCTACACCACAGTATTCAAAATTCCTTAGACAATGCCTATGCCCACCATATTCAGCGTTTGATGATCACGGGGAACTTTGCCTTATTAGCTCAAGTCCATCCCGATGCAGTAGATCAATGGTATTTGGGCATTTATGCCGATGCAATTGAATGGGTGCAAATCACCAATACGCGTGGAATGAGCCAGTGGGCAGACGGCGGAATAGTCGCAACAAAGCCCTATGTTTCTGCCGCTTCCTATATCAATAAAATGAGTAATTATTGCGAAAGCTGCTCTTATGATAAAAAGAAACGTTTAGGCGAAGATGCCTGTCCCTTTAATAGTCTCTATTGGAATTTCCTCGATGATAAAAAGCAGTATTTCACCAAAAATAATCGCATGGCGATGATGCTGCGATTACTCGAAAAAATACCTGCACAAGAATTATCAGAAATCAAAGCCCGCGCTGGGGCGATATTAAGTAATCCAAATGCCTATTAATTCGATTCCTACCGCTATTGTTTGGTTAAAGCGCGACTTGCGTTTAAGGGATCATGCTGCAATTAGTTTAGCGCAAAAAAATCACAAGCAAGTTCTCTTACTTTATGTTGCAGAGCCTTCTTTAAGAAAAGAAGCGCATAGTAGTGATCGCCACTTCGACTTTATCAAACAATCTATCGTTGATTTAAATCAACAGCTAAAAGCATTTAATACAGCTGTTTTAACTGTTGTAGGCGAGGTCATTGATGTTTTTAATCAACTAAAGCAGCTCCTTGTAGTTGAAGGAATTTATTCTCACATAGAAACAGGAATTGGGATAACTTTTCAACGAGACCTCAATGTTGCAGCCTGGTGTAAAGAACACAACATTCCATGGGTTGAAGAAAGGCAACAAGGCGTTTTTCGCGCAATGCGCAATAGAAAAAAATGGATAAAACAATGGAGCCAATTGATGAATAAGGCACAGTACCCTACTCCTACAAAAAAAGGCTTTATTCATGAAAAACAAGTGCAGCAGTTGAGCGCACATTTTGAGGTTTTAAATTGTGCCACTACAATGGCAAAAGGAATACAGCCTGGCGGAGAAAAGGCTGCATATCGCTATCTAGATTCCTTTTTTGAAGGACGCTACCAAAACTATCAAAATCATATATCAAAACCCGATCTCGCCCGTAAGAGTTGTAGTCGCCTCTCCCCTTATATTGCCTATGGAAATCTCTCGATGAGACAAGTTTTACATCGTACAGAAACAGAAAAAAAAGCCGGAAAGAAAGGTTTTGGGATTCGCGCCTTTGAATCGCGTTTGCGCTGGCAAGCGCATTTTATTCAAAAGTTTGAAATGGAATGCCGTATGGAGTTTGAGAGTATCAACCGGGGATATCATCAACTAAAAAAACCTTTGAACCAAGGTCATATCACTGCCTGGGAAGAAGGAAAAACAGGGGTACCCATGGTTGACGCTGCTATGCGTTGTTTGGTCGCGACAGGTTATCTAAATTTTAGAATGCGGGCTTTAGTGGTTTCGTTTTTTGTACATCAGTTATGGCAACCCTGGCAGGCTTGTTCGGCTTTTTTAGCGAGACAGTTTTTGGATTTTGAACCGGGGATTCACTTTCCACAATTGCAAATGCAAGCCGGAGAAACTGGGATCAATACCCTGCGTATTTACAATCCAGTAAAAAATGGGCAAGAGCACGACCCAAAAGGTCACTTTACCCAACAATGGCTCCCTGAATTAAAGCCACTCCCCGCTGCCCTAGTGCACACCCCCTGGGATATTACTCCTTTTGAAGAAGGCCTTTATGGTTTCGAATTAGGCACAAGCTACCCAAAACCCATCGTGGATCTTGACAAAAGCAGAAAACACGCCTCTGATATCTTGTGGAACTTACAGAAGAATTCACATGTATATCAAGAGAGTAAACGTATTTTACAGCGTCATACCTTACCCAACAGAAAAAGCATACAATAAAGATGAAGAAGAAATTTGACCTTAATGAAGAACAAATCGATCGCATTATCGAAATGGCCTGGGAAGATCGCACCCCTTTTGATGCAATTACAGATCAATTTGGCTTAAAAGAGCAGGATGTTATTGAATTAATGCGCAAAGAAATGAAACGTTCCAGTTTTAATTTGTGGCGTGCACGTGTACAAGGAAGAAGCACAAAACACCGCAAAAGTCGCGGGGAAGAGGTGGATCGTTTTAAGTGTTCGAGACAACGCAACATTAGCAATAACAAGGTGTCTAAAAGATAATTTTGTACCTTAAGGAGAAATCCTTAAGAAATGAAACAGAATAAAACACAAAAAACGAACGAGAGTGTTCGCTTGTTTTTGTCTTCTGTAGCAGAGGAACAAAAGCGGGAAGACAGTTACACCTTGTTAAACTTAATGGGGGAAATCACACAGGCCGAACCCCATTTATGGGGAACGAGCACCATTGGTTTTGGTGAATACCATTACAAATATAAAACCGGAAGAGAAGGCGATTGGTTTTTAACGGGATTCGCCCCAAGAAAGCAAGCTTTAGCGCTTTATCTTATGTGCGATCTCTCGCACGATGGTTTAGACTTTATAGGTCTAGGAAAATACAAACTGGGAAAAGGCTGCCTTTATATCAAACGTTTAAGCGATATAGATGTTGAAGTCCTCAAAAGAATCATTCAAAACTCTATTCGCATTATTGAAGAAAAGTATTCTTAATTTTCTTTTTGCAAAATTTCTACTCCCATCCCTATACTCAAAGCACGTTGTCTGACCCATTGTGCATGACTTGCAATACGCGCATAAAGAGATTTCCCGAATACCCCAGCAGAAAACCAAAGGCCTTCTACGCCCAGGTCTTCAATCCATTCGATGGAAACAAAAAAGTCATCTTCGACATAGATATCATAGGGCGCTAAATCAACCGCTATGGTTTGAGGTTCATTAGGCAGTTCTAGATAAATGGGTTCTTGTAAGACGTTTTCACCGGGAAAGCCCTCTTCTTCTAAGTAAATATTTAATCTTAAAATGACACTTTCAATGGTGTTTTCTGCAATGGACAGCCAAAAGCCTTGTACCAAAGTAGGGCGCTGCTTTTTCACCCGAATAAACTGTGCTATTTCATTCCTCAATTGGTTGCTTGTAAAGCCAGTTGTAATTAATTTGGAATCTGTTTCATTTCCAACTGTTTTTTGTCCCCACTTTCCGCTGGTGACCACTACTTCTTTTAAAGCCGTCGCTTCTGGTTGAAAGCTAATGTTGAGTAGTTTCTCGTTTGCCTCATCTAATCGGTCAATTTTAAAGCTTTGGGAGGCAAAGCCTACCATAGAAAAATAGAGCGAATCATTGATCTTATCATTGGGGATTTCAAGTAAATAATAGCCAGCCTCATCGCTTACGGCACCAATCCCAGCCCCGGGAATCCCAATATTGACATAGGGTAAGGGAGCGTCAAATTCGGCATCAGTTATTTTTCCAAAAATCGTGGTTTGAGCATAAAATATATAACCCAAAAAAAAGAGAAAAATAAGATAGGTAGGTCGCATAAAAGGGTTTGGGTTTATTAATGCTTACATTCGTTGAATTTTAGCGCCTATTTTTTGAAGGCGTTCAACAATTCTTTCATAGCCACGATCGATTTGCTCGATATTGTGGATGGTGGAAGTACCTTGTGCAGATAGTGCGGCAATCAATAAAGAAATTCCGGCGCGTATATCTGGCGAAGTCAAAGTGGCCGCTTTTAATTGAGACTTAAAATCATGCCCAATGATCGATGCACGATGGGGATCACATAAGATAATTTTTGCGCCCATATCGATTAATTTATCGACAAAGAACAAGCGGCTTTCAAACATTTTTTGATGAATTAAAACACTGCCTCTTGCTTGGGTGGCTACTACAAGAACAATACTCAATAGATCTGGTGTAAACCCTGGCCAGGGAGCATCTGCAACAGTTAAGATTGAACCGTCGATATAGTTTTGTATTTCATAGCCTTCTGTATGGGCAGGGATAAAAATATCATCCTCTTTTTTTTCTATGGTTAAGCCTAGTTTTCTAAAGACAGAAGGGATTTGCCCTAGATATTCCCATTGGACATTTTTAATGGTTAGTTTGCTTTTAGTCATTGCAGCAAGACCAATCCAGCTTCCTATCTCTACCATATCAGGTAAAACACGATGGCTTGTACCGATGAGGCTTTCTACTCCTTCTATGGTCAATAGGTTTGATCCAACACCAGAAATATTTGCTCCCATACGGATGAGCATATTACAAAGCTGCTGTAAGTAAGGCTCACAAGCGGCATTATAAATCGTGGTCTTTCCTTTGGCTAAAACGGCAGCCATGACAATATTCGCCGTTCCAGTAACCGATGCTTCGTCTAAAAGCATATCGGTTCCTATTAATTCTTTAGCTTCGACAGAATAAAAATAATCTTCTGAATTATAGTTAAACTCTGCGCCAAGCTTAATTAAACCTTCGAAGTGAGTATCTAAACGGCGTCGCCCGATTTTATCCCCCCCCGGCCTAGGAATACTACCTTTTCCAAAGCGAGCTAATAATGGTCCAACCAACATAATCGATCCACGCAGTCCTTTTCCGTCAATTTTAAATTGATCAGATTGCAAGTAATCTAGGTTGACTTCGTCGGCTTGAAAACGGTAAGATCCCGGTCCTAGCTGGGTTACCTTAACCCCAAAGTTAATCAGTAATTGAATGAGTTTATTGACATCAATGATGTCTGGTATGTTGTTGATGGTAACTTCTTCTGCTGTAAGTAACACAGCACATAGAATTTGAAGGGCTTCATTTTTTGCCCCCTGTGGTGTGATTTCACCTTTTAATTGATGTCCACCTTCAATGATGAATGTCCCCATGGATAGCGCTTAATAACGTTTACGGTTTCTGCTTTTTCTTGGTTTACTACCTCCATTACTCTTTGGTCCATTGCCATTTTTAGACTTCATGCGCAACACGTCCTGAGTAAGGGTAAGTGGTAAATGTTCTTCTTTCACTTTGAGTTGACCCTTAGAAAGTTCTGTAAGGTGGTCAAAAATCACCTGATCATCTACCGTGTCTTTGTTCCAATTCAAAAAACACTTTTTCATGTGGTTCGCGATATTGTATACCAAAGCATCTTTCATTTCACCCTCTTCCCAACCTAGGGCCACATCAATCATACTCTTGATGTTATTGCCATAAAAACGGTATTTAGGGAAATTTTGCGGATAACTTAAGGGTTCAGGTCTTTGCTCTAAAACTTCTTTATTGGGTTGCTCAAAAGGTGAATCTACATCAAGTGAAAAGTCAGACATCATATATAATTGATCCCATAACTTGTGCTGAAAATCAGGTACATCACGTAAATGTGGGTTGAGATTCCCCATCACTCCTATAATGGCTTTTGCTTTTTTGTTGCGCTCTTCACGGTTTTCAGTCTCTTTTAACTGTTGTACCATAATATGCATATGACGTCCGTATTCGGGTATAATCAAAGGTGTCCTTTCGGAATTGTATTGCAATGCTTCCATAAACGGTTGGGTAATTTTTTTGGTATGCTTTTGTAAATGTAGTGTTTAAATGAAAAAAGAAAAAATTATAGGGTAATTAGTCCTTTAATCTTTTGGGCTTTTTTATAGATGTCTATTACCGCATCTGGGGCTTCCATTATTACTTTTACCGATAAACTAGTAAAGGTTTTCTTTGAAGAAGCTTTTTTAGAAAAAACAGCCTCATTTTGGGTGAACATATCTTTTAAGACTTGCTCGTTAACTTCTCCTTCTCTCAAAATAAATTTAAACAAATATTGGCCTGGCCAATCTTGTGAATTCAAGAGTTGTTCGTGAAATCGTGAATAAAATTCTTCTGGATTTTCTTTTGGAAGCATTCGGTTGGGCTATTTTTATACAAATATAGTTGAAATCTTAGGTTATCGAAACACAAACGACACACTTCAAGCGGATTGTTCTTACAGGAGGGCCTGGCAGCGGAAAGACAACCCTGATCAATCTCTTGAAAAATGAAGGCTATCCCTGCTTTGACGAAGCTTCGAGACAATACATACAAATGGGGAAAGCAGAGGGGAAAGACAACTTTTTTGCAGAAGACCCTTTGGCGTTTAGCCAATTGATCTGGAGCGACAGAAAAGAACAATTTCGCCTTGCCGAAAACATCATTGTCGATAACGATAAAGGACAACTAATCTTTTATGATCGCGGTTTAGCTGATGTTACTGCTTATCTAAGACATACTAAAGCCCCGCAAAAAAACTGGGAAAAGGAATTAGAAAAACACCCTTACGACCTTGTTTTTTCTATTGCCCCTGTAGCTGAGATTTATCAAAAGGACGAAAGTAGAATGGAATCTTTTGACGAAGCAATCTCCTTACATCAGGCAGTCAAAGAAAGTTATCAAGCCTTAGGCTCCATTATTGAAGTACCTTTTCTTTCGCCGGAACAACGCATGGCGTATATTTTAAAAAAATGCTATGACATATAAGCTAAAGGCGCTTTTAAAAAAACACTGGAAGGTTGACCAATTTAGACCCTTACAAGAAAAAATTTGTCTGTCGCTTTTAAGCGCTAATGACAATCTTGTGCTGCTTCCTACAGGCGGTGGAAAATCACTCTGCTATCAACTGCCTTCCCTCCTATTTGATGGCCCTACCCTAGTGATCTCTCCCTTGATTTCTTTAATGCAAGATCAAGTGGCACAAGCCAATGAAAAAGGGATTAAAAGCATGGCATTACACAATGATCAAGCGATAGAAAAACAGCTAGACAATATCGCTTATGGCAACTATAAGCTGGTGTATTGTTCTCCAGAAAAATTACAGCAGAAGCGCATTTTAGAACGTTTGGCTGGCCTAAATTTTAAATGCATTGCTGTAGACGAAGCACACTGTATTTCACAATGGGGAAGCGACTTTAGACCCGCTTATAAACATTTATCAGCGCTGCGCAATCTCTTGCCTAAGGTCCCCGTAATTGCCCTTACGGCAAGTGCAACTCCCACAGTAGTAAAAGATATTATAGAGGAGCTAAAGCTGAAGGAGCACAAGCATTTTCAAAGCTCTTTTGAACGAACAAATGTCGCCATCAAGATTGATCGATCCCCAGATAAATTAGGCAGTATTATTAGAAACTTAAAACAAGTAGAAGGATCAACCATTATTTATTGCAGTAGCCGTAGAGAAACAGAAGAAATCTCTGCTGCACTAAATGCAAATGACATAAGGTCTAACTTTTTTCACGGTGGTTTATCTGCCCACGAAAAACAAGATCGACTTCACGCATGGAAAAGCAACAAGACGCCTACAATAGTGGCGACAAATGCTTTTGGGATGGGAATCGATAAAGCCGATGTTAGTCAAGTGATCCACGTAAATCTACCAGCAAGCTTAGAGTACTATTATCAAGAAATAGGAAGGGCAGGAAGAAACGGACAGGCGGCAAAAGCCATCCTCTTTTTTCAGCCGCAAGATGCCGAAAGGGCTAAAAAGCAATTTTTATCCCATTTACCCACAACAGACTTTATTGAAAAGTGCTACAAACATTTGTGTAATTATCTCAATATAGCCTATGGAGAAGGACATGAAGAATCGTGGAATATTTCTTTTTTAGATTTTTGTTCAAGCTATAAGCTTTCGCCAAAAAAAGTAGCGCATTGCTTTACTTTATTTGATCAAGGGAGCATTTTTCATCAAATCAAACAAAGTACTTTAGACGCAAAAGTGCAATTGCTTTGCAGTTCTACACAATTTAAGCGAGAATTGGAACAAGCATCAAAAGATCAAGCCATTGCTTTACAGACAATAACTCGTAAATATCCTGGTATTTTTGATCAAGAAATAAGCATTGATTTAGATGATATTACTAGAATAAGTCTGCTCAAATTTTCACAACTTATCGCCATCTTTAATTTATATGATGAGCAAGGCCTTATACGATTTGATTACAATAAAAGCGATCTAAAGTTGATTGGATTGGTCCCCCGTGAGGATCAATATACTTTAAGCGATTTATTGAGAAACAACAAGACTTACCTTGAGAGCAAACAACAAAAAATAGCATCGATGATCTCTTTTGCTACAGAAAAACATCAATGTAAACAAAAGGCTTTACTGGCATATTTTGGCGAAAAAAAAGAAATCGATTGTCATAAATGTAGTGCTAGAAGTTGTCATAAAACCGCTCCAGAAGTAGACCTTTCAATTTTAACCGAAGAATTACTGAAAATTCTCACTCAAAAAGCCCTTGCTCCACATCAGCTTAAATTATCTTTGCCGCAATACTCTGTAAAGCAAATTACCACAGCAATTGAATGGCTAGAAGACCAACAAAAAATAAAACGAAATACATTAGATCAATATAGCGCACTATGAGTTTAAAGGTAGTATTTATGGGAACTCCAGGCTTTGCGGTTACAACCTTAAAAGCAATTAAAAACACTAAACACAAGATTGTAGGAGTCGTTACAAATATTGACAAACCTGCTGGACGTGGAAAAAAAATAAGCGCTTCTGCAGTAAAAGACTATGCCCTCGAGCAAGGATTAAACCTTTTTCAGCCCACCTCTTTAAAAGATCCAACTTTTATTGATGATTTAACCGCATTAAATGCAGATGTATTTGTGGTGGTTGCTTTTAGAATGTTGCCAAAAGTAGTATGGTCCATACCACCAAAAGGAACCTTTAACCTTCACGCTTCCCTCTTACCTAACTATCGTGGGGCCGCACCCATTAACTGGGCAGTGATTAATCGAGAAAAAGAAACCGGAGTAACTACTTTTTTAATCGACGAAAAAATCGATACGGGGAATATACTGTTGCAAGAAAAAATTGCACTAGTAGAAGGAGAGACAGCAGACAGTTTACACGACAAACTTGCCCCTTTGGGTGGAGAAGTAATTGTCGCTACGCTCGATGCGCTAGAAGAAGGTTTAAAGGCCAGCCCACAAGAAACGCATGGGAACGAAAAAGACGCGCCTAAACTAACCAAAGAAAACACCCGTATCGACTGGAGTAAATCATTGCTCGAAATCGAAGCACAAATTAACGGTCTCTCCCCTTATCCAGTTGCCTGGACAGAGTTTTATGAAAATGACACCTCTACTCGCTTTAAAATATACAGTGCCAAAGTAGAATTATGCTCACATAATTACCCCCTACTGAGTATTGTGATAGAGAATAAACAAATGAAAGTCGCCCATCCACAAGGATTTTTGCTTTGTGAAAGCATTCAAATGCCTAATAAAAGGCGAATGGAGGTCAAAGATTTACTCAATGGGTACAAATTTGACCCTTCGGCTAGGCTAAAATAGGACTGGGTTATAAACAATCAGCCCGATTTATTAACAATAACAGGGATTTCAAGCTGATTTTCATTGGACTTCCCGCAAAGCCTATATATTTGTTAAAGTCTAAAATGTTAATTTAAATCTAAATATTATGAACAAAACAGAATTAATCGACGCAATGGCTGCAGATGCAGGAATTTCAAAAGCTGCTGCTAAAAAAGCATTAGAGTCTTTCCTAGGTAATGTAGGTGGAGCACTTAAAGGTGGTGGACGTGTTTCACTAGTTGGATTCGGATCTTGGTCTGTATCTCAACGCTCTGCACGCGACGGAAGAAACCCACGTACAGGAGAAACTATCAAAATCGCTGCTAAAAAAGTAGTGAAGTTTAAAGCAGGTGCAGAATTATCAGGTGCTGTAAACTAAGCTTAGCATTTAACAATACAGAAAAATCTCCTTCGGGAGATTTTTTTTTGCCTAATTTTAAACATGGATAATCAACTTCACAATGGTGACTTTTTAATTGCCGATCCTTCTATCCTAGGGGATCTCTCCTTTCATCGAGCGATCGTATTAATCTGTGCCATAGAAGATAAAACCCCGATGGGATTTATCTTTAATAAAACCTATGATTTTTGTCTTAATGAAATGGTTCCAGAAGTAACTATTAATCTTCCGTTATTTTACGGAGGCCCCGTTGATACAGATCAACTCTTTTTTGTTTATAATGCAACCCAACCTATAGTTGAAGATAGTCGTTTAATCAAAGAACATCTTTATCTGGGGGGGAATATTGAACAAGCCTTTGAAGCAGTAGAAAACAAACGCCTTCATTCTGAGAATTGTCGCTTCTTTTTAGGGTACAGTGGATGGTCAAAAGGCCAACTAGAACAAGAGGTAGAGTTAGAAAGCTGGTTAATTCAAAAGAGTACTCGCTATAAACAACTTTTTAGCAGTAATCCAGAAGACCTTTGGCGAAACGCCATGCTAAAAAAAGGGGGGGAATACACCATTTGGGCGAATGCCCCAGATAACCCTACTTATAATTAAAGCTGGGAATTAATATAGGCCAAAAATAAGGAGTAGATCTTTACTGTGTATTCGTTTTTAAACACTTTCTTGCGATATTGTCCGATACTATAAAGGCCGTCAGCGTCACTTAAAACAAACAATTCGTCTGCTTTTTGAATAGAAAAAGGAGAGATCGCTTCTTCGATAACCTCATAATCTGAAGACTTCTCTAAAAGGGCTAATAACTGTTTGCGGTACACTGTTTTTCGGCACCCTTGATCTAGGGTTGGCGTACTTATTTTATTTCCTTTTACTAAGAATAAGGCTCCTTTTAAACTTTCTATGATATGCTTGTCTGTGTTGAGTAGAATTCCGTCGCAATAATTGTTCTCATATACATAAGTCCATGCCATTGCTCGCCATTGCGCTGCAGCATTTTCAATTGTGTGATACAGCCCTGTTGATAGATAATGATCTTTATATAAATCAATGGGTTGAGTTGCTTTTTGGTATAAAAAAACAGGAGCTTCTAAGGGATTTACCGTTATCGAATAAGCAGTTTTGGGAATGGGTTGTTCAAAAGTAGGCTGCGCCATTTTAGCAACATTTAAATGAACTTTTCCGCTAAAATCGTTGTCAACATTATGCCTTGTAATGTCTTGGATTTTTTCTGCTAGGTGCTCCATGGTAAACGTCAATGGAATCTCCATACGCAAAATACGCATCGACGCCATTAAGCGCATATAATGCTCTTCCCAAAACAAGATTTTGTTTTGCTGAATAGCTATGGTTTCAGTCAGTACGTTTTGTTGAATAAAAGCGGTTAAAATATCACTGGGTACTTCATCTAATGAAGTATAGTTTTGACCTTGGTAGGAATACATAGATTTAAGTGGCGCCTAGTACTTGTTTTAAACTTCCGATTAAGTTTTCCCAAAGCATTTTTGCTTCATCTAACTCATCTTCGTCTGCAAAGTCAGAAATGTTTAAAGAAACATCTTTAGTGATTTCATCTACTACTATTTTAAATTCAAAATAATAGTCGTCCTGATCTTCTTCGTCATTCAACCAGCGGAAGCGAACTTTTTCATTGTTTTTTTTCTGCAAAAGTTTTGCATATTCTTCACTATCGTCCCAGATAAAGGTAAAATCTTCCCCCCTAGAATTGACATTATCAGCAAACCATTCTGATAAACCAGAAGGAGTTGATAAATATTGAAACAACAGTTGCGGTGAGGCGTGAAAATCAATTTCTAATGAAAAGGCTACTTTAGATGACATAGGTAAATGTTAGGGCAGCAATATATTGAAAAAATGGAAACATGCTAAAAGAAAAGCATATTTTTTAAGGCTAAAAACATAACGTTTGTTGGCATTTTTTTTATATTTGCCACCGTTGAAAAGGCGAGGTAGCTCAGCCGGTTAGAGCGTCGGATTCATAACCCGGAGGTCGCGAGTTCAAGTCTCGCTCTCGCTACTAAAACAATAAAACGGTTATACTATTATAGTGTAACCGTTTTATTTATTAAACAAGACTTCTGAAAAAATTGAATATACTTCTCGATACCTTATATCCACTCCATTCTCTTGCCTTAAAAACA
>Ga0233444_10000654_pt1 | contig 43506 bp, 43 predicted proteins | sample SI_124_October20_6_FD_182792 | JGI IMG/M metagenome (GOLD analysis project Ga0233444, IMG submission 182792) | Seawater microbial communities from Saanich Inlet, British Columbia, Canada - SI_124_October2016_10_MG | ecosystem: Environmental > Aquatic > Marine > Inlet | place: Canada: British... | reverse complement strand
AGATGGTAATGAAATTTCTGAAAAAACAAAAGATATAGAAAAAATTAGAGCTGAAGTTGGAATGGTATTTCAACAATTTAATTTATTTCCACACTTATCAATTCTAGATAATTGTACACTTGCACCTGTTTGGGTAAAAAAACTTCCTAAAAAACAGGCAGAAGAAATAGCAATGCAAAATTTAAAAAGAGTTCAAATTGATGATCAAGCTTTAAAATTTCCTGGTCAACTATCTGGTGGTCAACAACAACGAGCTGCATTAGCTAGAGCTTTGTGCATGGAACCAAAAATTATGCTTTTTGATGAACCCACTTCTGCATTAGATCCTGAAATGATTAAAGAAGTTTTAGATGCTATGGTAGATTTAGCTAAAGGTGGTATGACTATGATTGTTGTTACTCATGAAATGGGTTTTGCTAAAGAAGTTGCGGATAGTATGATTTTTATGGATGAAGGAAAGATTGTTGAAAAAGCTAAAACAAAAGATTTTTTTGATAGACCTAAATCTGATAGGACAAAACTTTTCTTAAGTCAAATTTTATAACCATTTAGGAATTGGTAGATTCTTACTTTTTAAAAATTCCTTATTAAAAATTTTACTTGCATACCTTTTTCCATGATCACAGAGAATAGTTACTATTGTTTTACCAGGTCCCATTTTTTTAGCTAGTTTGATTGCTCCAGCTATATTAATTCCAGATGATCCACCTAAAACTATTTTTTGTTTTTCTATTAAATCATAAACTAAATTTAGAGCTTCTACATCATCTGTTTGAAAAGCCTCATCAACTAATGCTTTATCAAAATTTTTGGTAATTCTCCCAGTTCCAATTCCTTCGGTAATAGAACTGCCTGAACTTTCTAATTTATTTTCTTTAATATGAGAATATAAAGCAGATCCCATTGGATCAGATAAGGCTATTTTGATATTTTTATTTTTATTCTTTAATCCAATTGAAACACCTGCCAATGTACCCCCAGTACCAACCGCGCAAGTAAACCCATCTACAGTTCCAGCTGTTTGATTCCAAATTTCTGCAGCTGTAGTTTGAATATGTGCATCTGTATTAACTATATTATCAAATTGATTTGCCCAGTAAGCGCCATTAGAACTTGTTTTATTTAAGTCCTCAGCTATTTGCTTAGATTGTTTAATATAGTTTTTAGGATTAGAATAAGGCACAGCGTCTACCTCAATTAATTCAGCGCCCAATTTCTTTAAAGTTTCTTTTTTTTCATCAGACTGTGTTCTAGGAATAACTATCTTTAGCTTTAAATCATATACTTTACAAACAATTGCTAAACCAATACCTGTGTTCCCAGCTGTGCCCTCAACTATTGTTCCACCTTTTTGAATTAATTTTTTTTTTAGGGCATCTTCAACAATAAATAGTGCAGCTCTATCTTTAACAGACTCCCCTGGATTAAGATATTCTGCTTTACCATAAATATTACACCTGGTTAATTCAGAGGCTTGTTTTAACCTCACTAATGGTGTATTTCCAATTTGAGAAATGATTGTCTTAGTATCCATATCATTAAATATATGAAAAAAATTTTACTTTCAATTGCAATATTTTTAATATTTAGTAACAAGTCTTCCGGACATGTCGATCATTATGCTGATTTTAAATATTTAGAATATGAATTATTTAGAAATAACCAGTCTATCGGTTACCATAAGTTTGATTTTAAAAGGGAAGGTTATAATTTATCAGTTATTAGCGAAGTAAGTTTTAAAATTACAAAGTTAGGTGTGGATTTGTACAAATACTTCGCAAAAAGTGAAGAAAACTATGAAAATGGAGTTTTCAAAAGCTATTCATCTAAAACTAAACAGAATAAGAAAGACAGATATGTAAATATTAATGTAGATCCAACTGATCAAAACTTAATTATAGATGGTTCTTCGTATAAAGGAAAAGCAGACAAGGAATTCTTGGTCGGTACATGGTGGAATCATGAAATAGTCAAAACTAAAGCACAGATAAGTGGTATATCGGGTAGAATAATTGACCAAACAGTTACATTTATTGGCAAAGAAAAAGTAGTAATTGCTGGCAAGACTTATAAAACTTTACACTTTAATTTTAAATCTTCTGATGAAACACTTCCCGAAAGTAAAAGATTAAATACTGATATATGGTATGAAGAAGAAACTTATCTTTGGGTAAAAGCTGCTTTCGATAAATCTGGATACTGGGAATATAGGATCAAAGAAGTAAAGTAATTTCCAGTTAGGTCTAAATTCCATTAACGGTGTCAATAGTTAAAATCTCTTTTTTTTAGGCATTTTTAAACGTTAAATTATTTTTTTTATCTATTGCCAAAATGTTCATAATGAGGTCTTATAAAAAAAAAAAGGGAGTCTAATGGAAGAAAATTTTAACATTCATCTAGGTAAAAAATTAAGAATGAGAAGACTATCTTTAGGTCTAACTCAAACAAAAGTTGCACAAGCTATTAATGTTACATTTCAACAAATTCAGAAGTACGAAAAGGGAACTAACGGTGTTAGCTCAAACAGATTAATGCAATTAGCCCAGTTCTTAAAAGTACCTATAATTTATTTTTTTGAAGATTTTAAAGAATTTAAAGATGTTAACACTATGGAAGGCATTAACGATGATTTAAATTATGCCTTTTTAAGCAGAACTTTTTCTTCTTTATCTAGATTACAAAAAGACAAGATTTTACAAATTTTGAATAATACATCTAAATTTGAGAATGTAGGTTAATTGGCTCCTCGGGCAGGACTCGAACCTGCGACCAATTGATTAACAGTCAACTGCTCTACCAACTGAGCTACCGAGGAATGTTTGTAAAAACATAAGTTTTTTACAACAACCTAGTTCAACTGTAAATTAAATAGTGAAAAAAAATTCACTAAATACAATCCAAGAAACAAAATTCTCAAATCAGTCAACACTACTTACAATGAATTTTAAGTTGTCAAAATTTAAAATTCACTAAATTTGACTTTATCAACAAAAATGATTTTTAGAGGAGTTGATTGGTTGTCGACACCGCTATAACAGAAATTCACTCAAAAATGGAGGCCACGCCCAGAATCGAACTGGGATAAAAGGATTTGCAATCCTTCGCGTAACCATTCCGCCACGTGGCCAATATTCATTAATATAAATTATTTAAAGCATTTGTTAATTTTAATAAAGCGAAATCTAACTATTTAAGGTTGTAGACCTTTTGATATAAAGTAAATTAATAAATAATCAAAAATATATGGAATTTAAGAAATATAACCATCTCCAAGAAGAAAAAAAAATCTCAGATTTTTGGATAAAGAATGATTGTTTTAAACCAAAAAAAAGTAAATCTTTAAAAAAATTTTCTGTTGTAATACCTCCTCCAAATATAACAGGAAGGTTGCATATGGGTCACGCCTTAAATAACAGTCTTCAGGATGTACTTGTTCGTTTTAACAGAATGAAAGGACTAGAAACTTTATGGCAGCCAGGAACTGACCACGCCGGTATTGCAACTCAAGCTATTGTAGAAAAAAATCTTACAAAAGAAGGTTTAAACAAAAATGTTTTAGGAAGAGAAAAATTTATCCAAAAAGTTTGGAAATGGAAAGAGGAGTCAGGCGGGATAATATTAGACCAGCTTAAAAAATTAGGTTGTTCTTGTGATTGGTCCAGAACTAGGTTTACTATGGATAAAGATTTATCAAAAGCTGTAATTAAAGTTTTTGTTGATCTTTATAAAAAGAAACTAATTTTTAAAGATAAGAAATTAGTTAATTGGGACACCAAATTGCAAACAGCAATTTCTGATTTAGAAGTAGTTCAAAAAGATGTTCAATCTCATTTATACTATATTGAGTATCAAATAGAAAATTCAGATAAAAAAATAACTATTGCCACTACAAGGCCTGAAACAATGATGGGTGACACTGCAATTGCAGTAAATCCTAAAGACGATAGATATAAAAAATTTATTGGTTGCAATGTAAAAATTCCACTAGTCAATAGGATAATCAAAATTATAGCTGATCATTATGCTGATCCTGAACAAGGTTCGGGCGCAGTTAAAATTACTCCTGCTCACGATTTTAATGATTATGATGTTGGTAAAAGAAATAAACTTGAAATTATAAATATTTTAGATCAAGACGGAACAATAAATAATAATGGGCTCAAAGAATTTATAGGATTAGATAGATTTGAGGCTAGAAAACTTTTAATTAAAAAACTTAAAGAGAGCGGTCAACTAATTAAAATTGAGTCCATAAAAAATAAAGTGCCCTATGGCGACAGATCAAATACAATTATTGAACCATTATTAACAGAACAGTGGTTTGTCGATGCTAAAGAATTATCAAAAAAACCTATAAAAATTGTAAAAGAAAACAAAACTTCTTTTTATCCAAAAAACTGGACAAAAACTTTTTTTCAATGGATGAATGATATTGAGCCTTGGTGCATATCACGACAAATTTGGTGGGGGCATAGAATACCTGCGTGGTATGATGACAACAAAAATATTTTTGTAGCTGAAGATTTAAATGAAGCTTTAAAACTAGCTAAGAAAAAAAATAAAAAAAAACCATTTACACTTAAACAAGAAACAGATGTGCTTGACACGTGGTTTTCTTCTGCTTTGTGGCCGTTTGCTACTTTAGGGTGGCCGTCTAAAACAAAGGAACTTTCAAAATTTTATCCAACTTCAGTTTTAGTAACTGGATTTGATATCATATTTTTTTGGGTAGCAAGAATGCTTATGATGGGTAATTATTTTAATAAACAAACTCCATTTCATAAAGTTTATGTTCATGCGTTAGTAAGAGATGAAAAAGGTCAAAAAATGTCTAAATCAAAAGGTAACGTTATTGATCCTCTTGAACTAATTAATGAATATGGCGCTGATAGTTTAAGATTCACTTTAATCTCAATGGCGTCACCTGGAAGAGATGTTAAATTATCTAAAGATAGGATTACTGGAAACAGAAACTTTATTACTAAGATATGGAGCGCAAATAATTTCTTACAATTGAATAAGTGTAAATATGATAAAAAAATCAATATTAAGTCAATTAAAATTCCAATTAACCAATGGATTTATAATGAATTTATACATACACAAAAATTAGTTTCAAAAAATATTGAAGTATTCAGATTTGATGAAGCAGCAAAAAATATTTATCAATTTGTTTGGCATTCCTACTGTGATTGGTATTTGGAATTCTTAAAACCAATTTTTACTTCCAAAAATACATTAGATATCGAAGAAGCCAGATTATTCTCATCTTTTATGATGGCTAATATTTTAAAAATGTTACATCCATTTATTCCTTTTTTTACAGAGTCTGTCTGGTCTAAAAATGATTATAAGAAAATATACAAGTCAAATTTAATTTCTGCTGAATGGCCAAATTATAAGAAAAATATCAAATTTGATAAAAATCATACAGATATTATTAATCTTATAGAATTCATATCCAGCATAAGGTCAACAAAAGCAGAATTAAAGCTAACTCCTAAATTGTTTAATGACGTTTATTTTCTTGAAAAAAATTCAAAATTAAAATCTTTAGTAAAAAAACATTTTAATTTATTTAAACATGTAGGAAGAATTAATAATATTATAGAAAAAAAAGAAATTGATAAAAATTCTATTCAAATAATAGTTTTAAATGAAAAAATCTCTCTTAAATTTAATGAAGATATTAATTTAGTTTCTCAAAAACAGAGTATTTTACAAAAATTAGTAAATTTAGAAAAACAAATAAATGGACTAAAAAATAAACTTAATAATAAAGCATATTTAAAGAAAGCACCTAAAGAAATTGTTCAAAATGATAAAAAATTACTTAGAGAATTAACTATTGAAGATAATAAATTAAGAAGTATTGTATCCAGTATCAATTAAATATGTCTAAATTTAACAAAAAAAAATTACCAAGTCGTCATACCTCATTAGGTGCTGACAGGGCGCCTCATAGGTCTTTTTATTACGCAATGGGAGAAACTGAGGAAGATGTTGCAAAACCTTTTGTTGGAGTAGTCTCCACATGGAATGAAGCAGCGCCATGTAATACTGCGTTGATGAGACAAGCTCAATCAGTAAAAAAAGGCGTAAGAGAAGCAGGCGGAACTCCTAGAGAGTTTTGCACAATCACTGTCACAGATGGTATTGCCATGGGTCACGAAGGAATGAAATCATCTTTAATCTCTAGAGAAATAATTGCAGATTCAGCAGAACTAACTGTAAGAGGGCACTGTTATGATGCTTTAGTTGGAATTGCAGGTTGTGATAAATCTTTACCAGGATTAATGATGTCGATGTTAAGATTAAATGTTCCTAGTGTTTTTATATACGGAGGTTCAATACTGCCAGGTAAATTTAAAGGTAAAGATGTAACAGTTGTAGATGTATTCGAAGCAGTAGGTAAACACTCTGCTGGATCTATGTCATCTCAAGAATTAAAAGAGTTGGAACTTGTTGCATGTCCAAGTGCCGGAGCTTGTGGTGGACAATTTACAGCCAATACTATGGCTTGTGTATCTGAAGCTATAGGCTTAGCTCTTCCTTATTCAGCGGGCACACCTGCTCCCTACGAAGAAAGAGATAAATATGCACATCAAAGCGGTCAAACAGTGATGAATTTATTAGAAAACAATATTAAACCAAGAGATATCGTTACAAAAAAAGCTTTAGAAAACGCAGCTACCATTGTAGCGGCCACAGGAGGTTCAACCAACGCAGCTCTTCACCTACCAGCATTAGCCAATGAAATTGGAATTAAATTTGATTTAATGGATGTCGCTAAAATTTTTAAAAAAACTCCTTACCTTGCTGACTTAAAACCTGGTGGAAAATATGTGGCAAAAGATATGTGGGAGGCTGGTGGAGTTCCCATGTTATTAAAAACTCTATTTCAAGGTGGTTTCATACATGGAGATTGTTTAACAGTTACGGGCAAAACAATGAAAGAAAATTTAAAAGACATAAAATTTAATACTAACCAAAAAGTTTTAAGAGAGTTTAATAATCCACTTTCTCCAGACGGAGGTGTAGTTGGATTAAAAGGAAACTTGTCGCCGGAAGGAGCGATTGTAAAAGTAGCAGGATTGAAAAAATTACAATTTACTGGCAAAGCAAGATGCTTTGATAATGAAGAAGATGCTATGAAAGCAGTTCAATCTAAAAAATACAAAGACGGTGATGTAATAATTATAAGATATGAGGGTCCAAGAGGTGGACCTGGAATGAGAGAAATGCTTTCGACAACTGGTGCTATTTATGGACAAGGCAAAGGTGAAAAAGTAGCTTTAATAACAGACGGAAGATTTTCTGGAGCAACAAGAGGTTTTTGCGTAGGTCACGTCGGTCCCGAAGCTGCACTAGGAGGACCGATAGCTTTATTACGTAATGGAGACATAATTGATATTGATGCTAAAAAAGGAACCATTAATGTTCGCCTAACTAGCTTTCAATTAAAATCAAGAAGAAAAAAATGGAAAGAAAAAAAATTAAGTTTTGGTTCAGGAACTTTATGGAAGTATGCTCAAACTGTTGGACCCGCATATTTAGGTGCACCAACACACCCTGGTAAGAAAAAAGAAGTTAAAGAGTATTCAAAAATTTAATGAAAATACGACCAATAATTCTTTGCGGCGGTTCAGGTTCTAGACTTTGGTCTAATAAAAAAAATTTCCAAGCAAAACAGTTTATTGATTTTGGAAACTGGACTTTATTAGGAAAAACTCTTGAGAGAACTAAAAAACCTATATTTGACTCACCTATAATAAGCACAAACTTAAAATACTTAAAACAGATAAAAATCCATCTTAAAAAACATAAAATTAAAAAATATAAAATTGTTTTAGAACCAGTTAAAAAAAATACAGGCCCAGCAATTCTTAGCGCAGCATTAATCAAGGACATTCCACATAATCAATCTTTACTATTTTTATCCGCAGATCATTTAATTGAAAAAGAAAATGTTTTTTATGCAGAAATAAAAAAAAACAAACAACATTTGACAGATAAAAATATTTTCATTTTTGGTATTAAACCTACATCACCTTCAAGTAAATATGGATACTTCACAACAAAAAAAAATAAGAAAAAAATTCACCAAGTCCTTAAATTTATTGAAAAACCTGACCAAAAAAAAGCTAAAAAAATTATAAAACATAGGGGATATTGGAATTCTGGTATGTTTTTTTTAAGAAAAGAGTCAATAATTTATAACTTTAAAAAACATCAATTTAGAACATATAATAATTGTTTAAAAGCAGTTGCTAAATCAAAATATAGAAAAAATACATATTATTTAAATAAACCAGCATTTAGTAAATGTAGCCCAAAGTCTTTTGATTACGCTGTTCTAGAAAAAACTAAAGAAATTAGCGCTATAAAATTAGATATACCTTGGTCTGATCTGGGAAGTTGGGAAGAAATTTGCAAAATGTATAATAAAAATAAAAAAAAGTATGTTAAGAAAAAAAATATATTTTATAGGCCGTGGGGAAGCTATACAAATCTATTTTATGGCAAGAATTTTTTAATAAAAGAATTATATGTAAAACCTAAAGGAATTTTAAGTTTACAAAAACATTTTCACAGAGCAGAACATTGGGTGGTTACTCAAGGCACTCCCAAAATTACTCTGAATAAAAATTATTTTATAAAAAAAACTAATGAAACTATTTTTATTCCTCTCGGAGCTATACATAGAATTGAAAATACTAAAAAAAAACCAGTTAAGATTATAGAAGCGCAAGTTGGATCAATTTTAAAAGAATCAGACATAATCCGTTATCAAGATGTTTACGGAAGAGTTAATTAATAATTAATTCTATTGGAGTATGGTCAGATGGTTTTGCTTTTGATCTTGGGGTTTTGTTTATGTTTATTGAAACAATGTTATCAATTAAATTGTTTGATAAGATAAAATGATCAATCCTCATCCCGTTGTTTTTTTGCCATGATCCAGCGAAATAGTCCCAAAATGTATACTCTTGTTTATTTTTATTTAAATAACGATAAACATCTTTAAAACCTAAATTAATTAATTCTCTATATTTCTTTCTTATTTCAATACGTCCCAGAGCGTCGTTTTCGTATCTTTTAAAATCATGCACATCTATTTCTTCTGGAATTATATTAAAATCACCTGCAATTAATATATTTGAATTATCTAATTTTTTTTCTTCAATATTTGTTATAAATTTTTTTAACCATTTTTTTTTATATTCATATTTTTCTGTATCTACTGGATTTCCATTAGGAACATATATATTAATTAATTTAATTTTTTTTTTATTTAAAATTATATCACCAGTGATTATACGAGACTGTTTTAAATCATCATTTATAAAATTTGTACTAATATTATTAATTTTATGTTTTGATATTATAGCCACCCCATTATAACTTTTTTGCCCATATATATACGACTCATATCCAATATCTTTAAAAACGTCTTTTGGAAAATTTTCATTTTGAGTTTTAATTTCTTGAAACATAAGAACATCAGGATTTGAATCTTTTATGTAATTTAATATATTGTCAATTCTAGCTCTAACAGAATTTACATTCCAAGAGACAATTTTCATTAAATAGAAAAAGATAAACCACAACCACATGAAGATGTTGCTTTTGGATTTGTTATTACAAATGACTCTCCAATCATTTCTTTTTTAAAATCAACAATTGAACCGGAAATAATATCTAAAGATGCTTTATCAATAATTATTTTATTGAATAAAATATCATCATTATTTGACTTATCTTCAAATCCAAAACTATACTTAAAGCCTGAGCATCCACCGCCTTTAACAGTGATTCTAAAATATTTTTTTTCTTCACCTTGAGTAATCTTATCGATTTGTTCACGCGCTTCTTTAGTAAAATCTAATTTTTTTTCCATAATTACAATACACTAGTATATAATCTATATAGTTAGCATGCAAAAAAAAACAATTAACAAATTATCAAAATTAGCTGTATCTTTAAAATCTAAAGGAAGATTTTTCAAAGAAAAGAAAACACTTTTAAGGAACGATTTTCAAAGAGATAGGGATAGAATTATTCATTCTACAGCTTTTAGAAGGCTTAAGCATAAAACTCAAGTTTTTGTCAATACTAGTGGAGATCATTTCAGAACCAGAATAACTCATTCTCTAGAAGTTTCACAAATAGCTAGAACTCTATCTAAATATTTTAATTTGAATGAAGACTTATCTGAAACACTTAGTTTAGCTCACGATCTTGGACACACTCCATTTGGCCATGCAGGAGAAGATGCTCTAGATGATTGTATGAAAAAATATGGAGGTTTTGACCATAATATTCAAACAATTAGAATTGTGACGATTTTAGAAAATAGATATTATAATTTTGAAGGTTTAAACCTTTCTTACGAAACATTAGACGGTTTAATAAAACATAACGGACCAGTAATTAATTTAATAAAATACAATAAAATTCTTGGAAAAAACTTTTTCAAGAAAAAAATTAATTTTACTACTAATTCTTCTATGGAAGCACAAATTGCATCTATATCTGATGATATAGCTTATAATAATCACGATCTTGAAGATGGTTTAAAAGCAAATTTATTTAAACTAAATGACTTAAAAAATATACCCATCCTTAATAAAATTATATCTAAACATAACAAAAAATTAAAAAAAAATTCTATTGATTTAGTTGTTAGACAAATCGTGAGAGAAACTATTAATGCAATGGTTGTTGATGTAATCAAGAATACTAAAAAAAACTTACAATTATATAAGATTAAAAATCTGCAGGATGTTTATAAGACAAAAAATCAAATAGTTTCTTTCTCAGACAAAATGAAAGATTTTGACTTAAAAATAAAAAATTTTTTAAAAGAAAAAATGTATTTTCACGATAGTGTAAACATCAAAACCAATTACGGAAAAAGAATAATTAAAAATTTATTTATTAAAATTAAAAAAAATCCAAATAAATATATTAATATTGGTAAATACAGCAATTTAAATATAGAGAGAATGATTTGTGATTATATTGCTGGAATGACTGATAGATATGCAATAAATCTATATAATAAAATTAAATGAACATTTTTGAATATTATTTATCTGAAATTCACAATCTAATTTTAAATCATAAAGATGATTTAAAACTAAAAAACTTAGACAATTTAAGTAGTGTAAATTTAGAAGTTCCACCTGAACATTTTAATTTTGATTTATCTTGTAACATTTCTCTTGTTCTTTCTAAGCCAAACAATATAGATTCTATAAATCTTGCAAAACAAATAAAAGATCTTTTTATACTAGAAATCAAAAGCTTTGATAAAGTTGAAATAGCAGGACCAGGTTTTTTAAATATCAAATTATCCAGCGCTGCACTGATTAAAAATATAAATTTAATTTTTGAAAATGATACAACATATGGATCAAAAAAATCTAACGAAAGTTATAACATTGAATTTGTTTCAGCTAATCCAACTGGACCGATGCATGTAGGTCACTGTAGAGGAGCAATTTATGGAGACGTGTTGGCAAATCTTCTTAAGTTCAATGGTAATAAAGTCACTAAAGAATATTACATAAATGATTACGGCAATCAAATTAAGAATTTCGTTGAATCTGTTTATTTAAGAATAAGAGAAATTAAGTTTAATGAAAAATTTTCTTTTAAGAAAAATCTTTACCCAGGTCTTTATATTAAAGAAATTGCAAAAAAAATTTTAAATAAAAATAAAGAAAAAAATTTTAATGAATTAGATAAAATTTATCAATATCTTAAAATAAAATCATTAGAAGAATCTATGTCATTAATTAAAAACGATTTAAATGAATTAGGAATTTCCCATGATAATTTTTTTTCTGAAACAGAACTTGTAAATAAAGATTTAGTCAATCAAGCAGTTAGTAAACTTAAAGAAAAAAAGTTTATAGAAGAGGGATATTTGGAACCACCGAAAGGTGAAAATAATGAAAATTGGAAAAAAATTAAGAGATTAATATTTAGATCAACCTTGTTTGGAGATGATACAGACAGAGCTTTGCAAAAAAATGATGGCACTTGGACTTATTTTGCAAATGATGTGGCTTATCATATGAATAAAGTTGAAAGAAATTATAAAAATTTAATCAACATTCTTGGAGCTGATCACACAGGATATATAAAAAGAATAACTGCTGCTGTATCAGCTTTATCTGAAAATAAAATAAAACTAAATTGTAAAGTGTGTCAATTAGTTAAACTTTATAAAAATGGTAAACCATTTAAAATGTCAAAAAGGGCAGGCGAGTTTATCTCTGCACAAGATTTACTAAATGAAGTTGATAAAGATCCTATAAGATTTATGATGCTTAATAGAAGTAATGATGTTGAATTAGATTTTGATTTTGATAAAGTAAAAGAAAGAACAAAAGATAATCCCGTTTTTTATGTCCAATATGCTTTTGCTCGAATTAATTCTTTATTAAGAATATTAAAAATAAGTTTAAATGATAAAATTAAATTAGAAAAAGAAAATTTTAATTTAAATGAAAATGAAGAAAAAATTGTTAGAAAAATATTTGAGTGGCCCAAAGTAATAGAATCGGCTTTAAAAAATTTTGAACTTCACAAAATTCCTTTTTATCTATATGAACTTTCTACTCTCTTTCATGCATATTGGAGCAAAGGGAATGAAGACAAAAGTTATCGATTCATTGAGAATGAAAAAATTAAAAGAATAGAAATTCTTGTTGTCTTAAATCTTGTTGCAATAGTTATTCAGAATGGAATGAAAATTCTTGGTGTTTCACTACCAAAAAAAATGTAATGAAAAAACTGCTAAATATTACATTAATTATATTAATATTAATTTTTTATTTGAATGTGTATAAATATTATTCATCTGCTATAAATCTTAAAACAAAAGATTTCAATCGAATTAATATTAATCAAATTATTAATAAAAAAATATCTGATTTACCAATATTGCATAATGACACTTCTAATGTAATTGTATTTAATGATGCTTTTTCAAATAATGTTAATGACGGTAAATCTAGAAATTTTTGGAATTTGTTGAAATCTGAATGAAAAAAAAAGCAATAATTATAAGTATCAAAAGTTTTTCATTAACGCACAAAGAAAAATTATTACTTTTAAATGAAAAACCGTGGGGATTAATCTTGTTTAAAAGAAATATAAAATCCCTTGATCAAATAAAATCTTTAATAAAAAAAATTAGAAAATTAACTAAAGATAAAAATTTTCCAATTCTAATTGACGAAGAAGGTGCCACAGTATCTAGACTAAGGAATATTATTAATCATAATATATCTGCAAGTAATTTTGGAAAACTCTATGAGATTAACGATAAATCTTGTATTAAAATATACAAAAATTACTTAAATTCTCTCTGTAAAATTTTAAAAAAAATTGGAATAAATATTAACACTATACCTGTTCTTGATATTTTAAGAAAAAATACTGCTAAAGTTATAGGTGAAAGAAGTTTCTCAAATAAAAAAGAAATTGTAAAGAAACTAGGTAAAATTACTGTTACTCAATGTCATGCAAACAAGATATTATCTATTATTAAACACGTACCAGGTCATGGATGTTCTACAATAGACAGTCATTTAAAAATGCCAAGAGTTAATCTTACCAAAAATGAATTAAATAAAACAGATTTTTATCCATTTAAATCAAATCCTGCAAAACTTGCAATGACTGCGCATATTCTTTACAAAAAATTAGATGCAAAAAATGTTGCAACTTTTTCAAAAAAAATTATTAAAAAAGTTATAAGAGATAAAATTGGGTTTAAGGGAATTTTAATGTCAGATGATATTTCTATGAAGTCCTTAAATTATGATTTAATAACAAATGCTAAAAAATCACTTGAAGCTGGATGTAATTTAGTTTTATACTGTTCTGGTGATGCTAATGACAACTTCAAATTGATTAAATCAGTTCCTTATATTGATAAATTTACATCAAAAAAAACATCAGAAATTTATAAATTTTTAAGGTAAAATTCTACATGGAATCAAATAATGTAAATTATATATCTATAGATATTCCTAATTATAGTGGACCCTTAGAGGTACTTCTTGATTTGGCTAAAAATCAAAAAGTAGATTTAACAGAAATTTCTATAACTAAATTAGCTGATGAGTTTTTAGAATTTATTAAACAAAAACAAAATTTAAATTTAGAAACTGCTTCTGAGTTTTTATTAATGGCGACTTGGCTTGCATACTTAAAATCAAAATTATTGTTACCCGAAGACGAGGATGATGATTTTAAAGCTTTAGAAGTTGCTAAAAAGCTGAAGTTACAATTAAAAAAACTCGAACTTATAAGAATTTTATCAGATAAAATATTACAAAAAAAAAGACTTGGAATAGATATTTTTACAAGAGGTATGAAAGGCGGCATTAGATCCATTAATACACCAGTTTACGATGTTTCTCTTTATGAATTATTAAAAACTTATTCTACCATTCAAATGCAAAAAACTTTTCAAAACATCCATATTCCAAAATTACCTGTTTTCACAACAGAAGAGGGGATAAAGCAAATTAAAAATAATTTGGATACAATTAAAGATTGGAAGAATATAAGTAAATTAATACCAAAGTTTTATTTTAAAAAGGGAATGAAAAAAACAGGTATGGCAGGCATATTTGCAGCAAGTTTAGAATTAACAAAAGAAGGTATTGTTAATGTTTCACAAAAAAATATGTTTGATAAATTAATGATAAAAAAATCTTAGTATGCCAAATAAAAAAAAAAATAATATTATAAATTTTCCTTCTTCTACGTCTAAATTGGAAAGACAAATTGAAGCTATTTTATTTGCAGCTTCAGAGCCTCTTGATATAGAAACTATTGAAAAAAGAATTCAAACAAATACAAATATAAAAAAGATATTAGAAAATATTAAAAAAACATATAAAAGTCGCGGTATAAATTTAGTTTGTATTAAAAATAAGTGGTCTTTTAGAACCGCTGATGATTTATCTAAATTAATGGCTCTTCAAAAATCCACACATAAAAAATTATCAAAAGCCACATTAGAAACGTTGGCAATAATTGTATACCATCAACCTGTTACTAGATCTGAAATTGAAGAAATTAGAGGTGTAGCATTCGCATCAAATACTTTAGATACGTTACTTAAGTTAAATTGGGTGAAACCCTCTGGAAGAAAAGATGTTCCAGGGAAACCTATACAGTATGCAACCACTGAGAATTTTTTAAATCATTTTAATGTTCAAAAATTGTCTGATCTACCCACAATAGATGAATTAGCATCAGCTGGTCTTATTGACACTTCAAGCATAGATAAATCAATTTTTGGTACAGGTAAATTTTTTAAAGAACAGTCAATTAATGATAAACAAAATAATATTTATGAGGAAATTGACGATGCTATCAAAAAAGCTCCTGAAGAGGAGAAATAAATATATTTATTTAACCTAAATTATTGTATATAAGTTTGACTATGGGTAATATTGGTTGGACAGGTATAATTATAGTAGCAATTTTAATTGTAATTCTTTTTGGTAAAGGAAAAATCTCTAGCATAATGGGTGATCTTGCAAAAGGAATAAAAAGTTTCAAAAAAGGAATGTCAGATGACAATACGCCAGGCGATGATAACCCCAACAATAATTCAGACAACTCTAATTCTGAAAATAAATAACCTAATATGCCGCAAATTGGTTGGTTAGAGATTTTAGCTATAGTTATTATTGCAATCTTAGTACTGGGTCCAAAAGAATTTCCACTAGCTTTAAAAAAAATCGGCTCATATTTTACTAAATTTAAAAATACACTTAACAGTTTTCAAAAAGAGGTAACATCCGTCACAAATGAAATTGATATTAAAAAAGACATAATCGATAAGAATAATGTTAAACTAGAAAAGAAAAAAAAAGATGAGTGATAGTAATTCTTTTACAAGCCACTTTATTGAACTTCGTTCAAGATTAATTAAATCTATCGTATTTATTTTTATTATATTTGTTATCTCATATACTTTTGCTGAGCAAATTTACTCTTTTTTAGTTGATCCTTATGCTGACGCTGTAAAAGATGATAAAGTTTCTAGACGTTTAATTTTTACCGCCTTGCACGAAACTTTTATAACTTATTTAAAAGTAGCTTTTTTTGCAGCAATATTTTTGGGTAGCCCTGTATTATTAATTCAAATTTATAAATTTATTGCCCCAGGTTTATACAAGAATGAAAAAAATGCTTTGTTACCATATTTAGTATCAACTCCAATACTTTTTTTATTAGGAGGAGTATTGGTTTATTATTTAGTTATGCCTCTAGCCATAAAATTTTTTTTATCATTTGAAACAATGGGTTCAACTTCAAGTTTACCAATTCAACTTGAAGCAAAAGTAAATGAATATCTATCATTAATTATGAGATTAATTTTTGCTTTTGGAATTAGTTTTCAGCTACCAATATTATTAAATTTATTAGCGAGAATTGGTGTAGTTAATTCAGAATATTTAAAAAGAACAAGAAGATATGTTGTAGTAATTATTTTTAGTGTCGCTGCTATTTTAACTCCGCCAGACCCAATCACGCAAGTTGGTCTAGCAATTCCTTTGTTATTACTTTATGAATTATCTATAATAACTGTTAAATTCACAGAAAAGAAAAAAAATAAAGAAAATTTAGAAGATGCATAGTATTAAAGAATTAAGAAAAAATTTAAATTCTTTTAAAAAAAAGTTCAAAGATAGAAATTTAGTATTTGATTCAGATGAATTTGTTAAATTAGATAATTTAAATAGAAAATTAATTAATGATAAAGAAAAACTTGAACAAGAAAAAAAATCTTTATCTAAAACAAATGATAAGTCTAATTTCGATAAATCAAAAAAAATTTCCGATCAAATTTCAGTTATCTTGAAAAAACAGAATGAAAGTCAAAATCAAATAAATAAAATTATTTTCTCACTTCCAAATATTGCTCTAGCAGATGTTCCTGTTGGTAAAGATGAAAAAACTAACAAGTTAATAAAAAGAGTAGGAAAAATTAAAAATTTTTTATTTAATGTTAAAACCCACGTTGAAATTGGTTCAAAGGAAAAGTCTATAGATTTTGATACATCAATTAAGTTATCTGGCTCAAGGTTTGTTGTTCTTAAAAATAAATTCGCATTACTTGAAAGAGCTCTTATTAACTTCATGTTAGATACTCATGTAAATGAGTTTAACTATACTGAAATATCTCCACCTCTCATTGTTAATGAAAATGTCATGTTTGGCACAGGTCAATTACCAAAATTTGAAGAAGATCAATTTGAAATTAAATTTGATAATTCAGATCAAAGAAAATTTTTAATTCCTACAGCAGAAGTCGTTTTGACAAATTTAGTAAGAAAATCTATTATTGAAAAAAATGAATTACCATTAAGATTTGTTGCGTCTACACCATGTTTTAGAAAAGAAGCTGGAAGTTATGGTAAAGACACTAAAGGTATGATTAGACAACATCAATTTTATAAGGTCGAACTTGTAAGTATTGTTGAGCCTGATAACTGTCTAGTCGAATTAGAACGAATGTTGTGTTGTGCAGAAAAAATTCTAGAAAAACTTGATATCCCTTATCAGGTAGTTTTACTGTCATCAGGTGATATGGGTTTTAGCGCAGAAAAAACTTACGATATTGAGGCGTGGATTCCTTCTGAAAATAAGTATAGAGAAATTTCTAGCTGTTCTTCATGTGGTACATTTCAAGCTAAAAGAATGGGAGCTAAATATAAATCTAAAGATGTTAATAGTTTTGTTGGTACATTAAATGGCTCAGGATTAGCTGTAGGTAGACTAATGATTGCTTTACTCGAAAACTATCAAAATGAAGATGGGTCTGTAAATGTTCCAAATGTACTAAAAAAATACATGAATAATTTGGATAAAATTTAATTATAATTTACTTGTTTCTACAACTCTTTTAATATAATTCTGTCTCCATGAGCGGGCAAGGAATTTCACAATTTATACCTCTATTATTGATCTTTATTATCTTTTATTTTTTCTTAATAAGACCTCAACAAAAAAGAGTAAAAGATCATAAGTTAATGGTTGAATCTTTAAAACGAGGTGATGAAGTAATCACATCTGGTGGAATAATTGGAACTGTGGAACGTGTGATGGAAGATGATCGAATTGAAGTATTAATTGGTGAAAATACTAAAGTTCAGATAATTAGATCGACAATCACAAGTTTACTTAAAAAAGAAGAAGTTAAAAAATAGTTCTTTTTCGTGTTAAATTTTTCTAAAATAAATACCTTCATAATTTATCTTATATTCGTTTCAATCGCATTGTTTGCATTTTTGAATTTTCAAAAAAAAGATAGTTTATATATTGATAAAAAAATTAATCTAGGTCTTGATCTTCAAGGAGGATCCTATCTTCTTTTAGAAATAAATTCTGATACTTTAGTTCAAGAAAAAATACAAGATAAAGTAATTCCAATTAAAAAATTACTTAAGGAAAACAATATAAATTATTCAAATTTTAAAATAAATAATTTATCATTATCTTTAAAGATAGATGATCTTAAAAAATTTGATTTATTATTTAATTCTCGTAAAGATAATATGGTAAATCCATATATTGATAATTATAGATCCTTTGAATTAATTTATAAAAAAATTTCTAATGATCTGATTGAAATCTCATTCTCAAAATTTGGCTTACTTGCTATTAATAATTCTGCTCTTAATCAATCAATAGAAATAGTTAGAAGAAGAATTGATGACGTTGGTACAAAAGAACCTACTATTTTGCAACGAGGTGAAAAAAGAATTTTAATTGAACTTCCTGGTTTAAAAGATCCAGAGAGAATTAAAGCTCTACTAGGAAAAACTGCTCAATTAAATTTTAGACTAGTTAGTGAAAATAGTGAATTTGGTATTGATAAATTAATTTCAGAAAATGGTGAAAAATTAAATGTTAGTAGAAGAATTGTAATGAGTGGTGAAAATTTGATAGATGCCCAACCCAACATTAATAATCAAAATAATGAGCCAACTGTATCATTCACTCTTGACAGATTGGGTGCACAAAAATTTGGTCGAGCTACAACTGATAATGTTGGAAAAAGATTGGCAATAGTTTTAGATGGAGAAATTGTGAGCGCTCCTTCAATTAATGAGGCTATTACATCAGGCAATGGCATGATTTCTGGAAACTTTTCTTTTCAAGAAGCTACAGACTTAGCCTTACTTCTTAGGTCCGGTGCTTTACCAACACCTTTACTTGTGGTTGAAGAAAGAACTGTTGGTCCAGATTTGGGAGTAGATTCAATTAAGTCAGGCACAACATCTTTAATAATTGGTTTCATACTAGTCATTTTATTTATGTTTTATAAATATAAAATTTTTGGTTTAATCGCTAATACAGCGTTGATAGCAAACTTACTGATGTTGATTGGAATTTTAACAGTTTTAGAGGCAACATTAACGTTACCTGGTATTGCAGGGATTATCTTAACAGTTGGTATGGCCGTTGATGCGAATGTATTAATATTTGAAAGAATTAGAGAAGAGCTCAAAACAGAAAAATCGATAATTCATGCTTTTGATACTGGATATGCTAAAGCTAAAATTACTGTTCTTGATGCTAATATTACAACATTAATTGCTGCTATTATTTTATTTGCATTTGGTTCAGGACCAGTAAAAGGTTTTGCTATAACTTTAGGTATAGGAATTATAACAACGCTATTTACTGCCTATTTTTTGGCTCGCCATCTAACGTCCTTAATTGTTTTAAACACAAAAAATAAAGATATTAAAATATAATGGATAATAAATTTAATTTTTCATCTAAATTTAGACTAGCAAACATTTTTTCATTAATTCTTTTTATAATAAGCGTATTATTTATCCTTTTTAAAGGTTTAAACTACGGTATTGATTTTAAAGGTGGAACTTTAATTGAATTAAGGGCCAGTAATACAGGTGCATCAGAAATCAGAACCGTGTTAAACAATATGGATTTAGGTGATGTGAATGTTAAAAATTTTGGTAAAGATGGAGATTATTTAATAAAAGTTGAACAAAAAGAAAATGATGGAAATAAAATAATTCCACAAATTAAAGAAAATTTATCAGATAACTTAAATACTGAAATTAATTTTAGAAGAGTGGAGAATGTTGGACCTAAAGTGAGTACAGAGTTATTGCAATCAGGAATAATAGCAATTTCTCTTTCTCTAGCTGCTATGCTTTTCTATATTTGGATTAGATTTGAATGGCAATTTAGTATTGGGTCCATTATTGCTTTATTCCACGATGTAATAATTACATTAGGTATTTTTTCGGTTTTATCTTTAGAAATTAATCTTTCAATAATTGCAGCTGTTTTAACAATAGTAGGTTATTCAATGAATGATACAGTTGTAATCTATGATCGTATTAGAGAAAATTTAAACAAATATAATAGGTTGAATATAAGTGAAATTGCCGACTTATCTATCAACGACACTCTAGCAAGAACAATTATTACTTCAGTAACAACTTTACTTGCACTTTTATCAATATTTATTTTGGGAGGAGAAATTTTAAAAGGTTTTTCTTTTGCAATGATTTTAGGAGTCGTTATAGGAACATACTCTTCTATATTTGTAGCATCTCCAATGTTAAAATTTTTCAAAGTTTCATATAAAACACTTGAAAAAGAAGAAGAAAAAATAATTCCTTAATTAATAAAGATTTTGTGCCGCGACCATTGTAAGTAACATTGGTAGTGACAATAAAGTGTTAGTTCTTGAAAACAGCATTGCGGTTTTAGCTGATGCTGCCTTTTCATCAGGAGAACATTCAATCATACCAAGAGCTTTCTTTTGATTTGGCCAAATAACAAACCAAACATTGTAAGCCATAATTAAACCTAACCACATCCCAATTCCAATAGCAGTATTTTTACCATAAGAGCCATCGAGGCCTAATGTCATTGCCTGATGCAAATACCCATTTAACCATGCAAGAATAAATCCCGATAAAACAGTAAATGCAGCTGCCCATCTAAAGTAAAAAAGTGCGGCAGGTGCAATAACTTTACCAATAGCTGGTTTCTGTTCATCTGGAATTTTTGACATGTTTGGTATTTGAACAAAATTAAAATACCATAATAACCCGATCCACATTATAGCAACTATTACGTGGATATATCTTGCTAACCAACTCCAAAATGTTCTATCAAAAGCAAATCCATCTCCAGTAAAGTGTAACCCTAAAAATAATAGAATAGCTAAAGCTAATGAGTAGTGAATTGTTCTTGATAAAGATTGAAGAATCGAGGTCATATAATTTTATAACATATATTTTGGATTTAGGCAGTCTTTTTCATAGAAGTGTGTCCTAAAAGCTCTTTAATAAAATTTCCTGTATAACTTTTTGCAACTTGAGATACTTTTTCTGGAGTGCCTTCAGCAATGATTTCACCACCATTTACACCTCCCTCGGGACCCATATCGATAATATGATCTGCTGTTTTAATAACATCTAAGTTATGTTCAATAACAACTACAGTATTACCTGTATTTGCAAAAGCTTGAAGAATTTCTAATAATTTTTTTATATCATGTGAGTGTAATCCAGTAGTTGGCTCATCTAAAATATACAGAGTTCTACCAGTCGGTCTTTTTGATAATTCTTTAGCTAATTTAATTCTTTGTGCTTCACCACCTGATAGTGTTGTTGCTTGTTGACCTATTTTCATATACCCCAAACCTACATGTTTTAAAGTAATTAATTTTGATCTGATAGTTTGAATATTTTCAAAAAATTCACACCCCTCATCAACCGTCATATTAAGCACGTCTGCTATATTTTTATTTTTAAATCTAATTTCTAATGTTTCTCTATTATATCTGGCACCTTTACATGTATCACATGGAATAAACACATCTGGAAGAAAATGCATTTCGTAAGTAATTACACCGTCACCTTCACAAGTTTCACATCTTCCTCCTTTTACATTGAAAGAATAACGCCCAACTTTATAACCTCTTGCCTTTGACTCAGGTAAACCAGCAAACCATTCTCTTATTGGACCAAAAGCTCCAGTATAAGTCGCTGGGTTTGATCTAGGCGTTCTACCAATTGGTGACTGATCTATATCTATAATTTTGTCTATTAATTCAGTTCCTTTAAATCCTGTAAAAGCCTTTGGTACTTTTCGACTTTTATTTTTATTAAGCATTAAATTAAATGCATTATAAAGAGTATGTAAAATTAGAGTGGATTTACCGCTCCCAGATACACCAGTTACACAGGTAAAAGTTCCTATAGGTATTTTTAAATGAACTTTTTTTAAGTTATTACCCGTGGCACCACTAATTTCTATAAATCTTCCATTTTTTGCAGTTCTTCTTTTTCTTGGAACTGGTATAAATTTTTTACCTGATAAATAATTTCCTGTGATACTTTTTTCATTTTTTATAATTTCTTTTACATTGCCTTCTGCAATTATCGCACCACCATTTAGACCGGCCTCTGGTCCTATATCAATAATATGATCTGAATTTTCCATTGTTTCAATATCATGTTCAACAACAATTACAGTATTGCCTAAGTCCCTTAGCTTTTTTAGAGCAGTAATTAATTTTTTATTATCTCTTTGATGTAATCCTATTGAGGGTTCATCTAAGACATAAAGAACTCCTGTTAGACCAGAGCCTATTTGCGAAGCTAATCTAATTCTCTGTGCTTCTCCACCAGATAATGTACCTGACTCACGCGACAACGTTAAATAATTCAAACCAACATTTAATAAAAAATTTAGTCTTTCATTAATTTCCTTCAAAATATGTTGTGCAATTTTATTTTCTCTATCTGTTAAAACATTTTCCAAATTATTAAACCATGCTTGTGCGTCATCGATAGACTTTTTTGTTATTTCACTTATATTCAATGAATTTATTTTTATACAAAGTGCTTCGTCTTTTAATCTAAATCCTTTACATTTTTCACAATTAGATTCGCTTTGGTATTGAGCTATCTCTTCTCTTTTCCATTCACTATCTGTTTCTAGATATCGTCTTTCTAAATTATTAATTACTCCTTCAAATGCTTTTTTTGTAACGTATGGCTCGTAGCCATCGTCGTAAGAAAATTTTATTTCATCATCATCTGATCCAAATAAGATAACATCTTGTATTTTTTTTGGTATTTTTTTCCAAGGATCAGAAAGCGAGAATTTGTAATGCTTTGCTATAGAAGCTAAAGTTTGAGCATAATACATTGAAGTAGATTTTGCCCATGGTTCTACAGCTCCATCTTGTAAGCTCTTTTTAATATCAGGAACGACCAAATTTGGATCAACATTCAAATTATGTCCTATTCCTTCACATTCTTCACATGCCCCATAAGGTGAGTTAAAAGAAAAAAGTCTTGGTTCAATTTCTTCAATAGTAAAACCACTCTCAGGACATGAAAATTTTGAGGAAAATGTGATTGTCTCTTTTTTTCTAAATTTTTTTGGTAGTGTCTCATTTTCATATTCGACAGTTAATATACCATTAGAAAGGTTTACAGCAGTTTCAACGCTATCAGCTAATCTATTTCCCAAACTAGAATTTAATATTACTCTATCAACAATTATTGATATTTCATGCTTAATTTTTTTATTTAAATCAGGAAAATCTTCAATATTGATATAATTACCGTCAACTTTAATCTTAGTAAAACCTCTTTTTTTATAATTTAATATTTCTTTTTTATATTCTCCTTTTCTTCCTCTAACTATAGGAGCGAGTAAATAAATTGTGCTATTTTTTGGAAGTTTTTTAATTTTGTCAACCATTTCACTTATTGGCTGTGATACAATTGGCTTCCCTGTAAATGGCGAATAGGGAACTCCCACTCTTGCAAATAAAACACGCATGTAATCATAGATTTCCGTAACCGTTGCTACTGTTGACCTTGGATTTTTAGATGTATTTTTTTGTTCAATAGAAATAGCTGGGCTTAAACCCTCAATTAAATCCACTTTTGGTTTTTTCATTTTATCTAAAAATTGTCTTGCATATGAAGAAAGGCTTTCAACATATCTTCTTTGTCCTTCAGCATAAATTGTATCAAAAGCTAAGGATGATTTTCCAGAACCTGACAGCCCTGTTATAACAACTAACTTTTCTTTTGGTATATCAACAGAAACATTTTTTAAATTGTGTTCTTTAGCGCCTTTTACAACGATTTTTTTCAACATATATTTTCCTCAAATTAAAAATCATCTTATGTATATTATCCAAATGTGATATAACAAATCACTTTTTAATTACAAAAATAATCTTAAAAATGAAATTATTATGGCAGGAAGTTTAAATAAAGTACAATTAATAGGTCGTTTAGGCGCAGATCCAGAAATCAAGCAAATGGTTAATGGTAAAAGTGTCGCCAGATTAAGTGTAGCAACAAGCCAAAGTTGGAAAGATAAATCTAGTGGAGAGCGAAAAGAAAAAACTGAATGGCACAGAGTTGTAATTTTCAATGAAGGTCTAGTTAACGTAGTTCAACAGTATGTTAAAAAAGGTGCCAATATTTACGTTGAGGGTCAACTTAGTACGAGAAAATGGAAAGACGAGGCATCTGGTCAGGATAAATATTCTACAGAAATCGTGCTACAAGGATATAACTCAAGTTTAACTATGTTGGATAGTAAAAATAGTGTTGGTAGCAACTCAAATTTAGTTTCTGAAAACAAGAGCTCATTACCTAATGATAATCTAAATCAAGAAAACTCTGATTTAGATGATGAAATTCCTTTTTAACATTAATGGAAAAAAATACCGTAGAGAATAAAAAATCATACAAACCTATTCTTGTTCAAGATGAAATGAGTTCGTCTTATTTGTCTTATGCAATGAGTGTTATTGTGAGTAGAGCATTACCTGATGTTAGAGATGGTTTAAAACCAGTTCACAGAAGAATTATATTTGCAATGTACAAAGGTGGCTATGATTGGTCAAGGCCTTTTAGAAAATCTGCAAGAATAGTTGGAGATGTTATTGGTAAATATCACCCGCACGGTGATCAATCTGTTTACGATGCATTAGTTAGGTTAGTTCAAGATTTCTCAATGAGCTTACCTTTAATTTCAGGACAAGGTAACTTTGGGTCAATTGATGGAGATCCTGCAGCAGCAATGAGATATACAGAAACTAAATTAGGTAAAATTGCTCAACATTTAACAGAAGATTTAGAAAAAAACACAGTTAATTATAGAAGTAATTATGATGAAACAGAAAAAGAACCCGAAGTTTTACCATCACAGTATCCGAATATTTTAGTCAATGGAGCAGGAGGTATTGCGGTTGGTATGGCAACAAGTATACCACCTCATAATCTCGGAGAAGTTATAGACGCTACAGTAGCTTATGTTAACAATAAAGATATTACTGTAGCACAATTAATGAAACATATTCCCGGCCCTGATTTTCCGACAGGAGGCGTTATTATTGGAAAAGATATTATTAAACAAGGGTACAACAAAGGCAGAGGTTCATTTAAAATTAGAGGGGAAATTGATCTAGAAGAAAAAAAAAGTGGAAGGGAAACATTAATTATAAAATCAATACCTTATCAAGTTAATAAATCAGTCTTGATTGAAAGAATTGCCCAACTTGTTAGAGATAAAAAAATTGAAGGGATAAGAGATTTAAGAGATGAGTCAAACCGAGAAGGAATTAGAGTAGTTATAGAATTAAGAAAATCAGTTGAACCTGAAACAGTAAGAAGACAGCTTTATAAATTAACAAATATAGAAAGTTCTTTTGGTTTTAATACACTAGCCATTGTAAACAAAAAACCGAAAATTTTAAATTTAAAAGAATTTATTTCTGAGTTTTTAAAATTTAGAGAAGATACTGTTATTAAAAGAGTTAAATTTGATTTAAAAAAAGCTGAAGAACGAGCTCATATTTTGATAGGATTAGCCACAGCCGTGGAAAATATTGATGAGACAATTAAAATTATAAAAAATTCTAAAGATACTGACTCAGCAAAAAAGAGCTTGCTTTCTAAAAAGTGGAAAATTAAAAAAAGTGTTAAATTGATTGGTTTAATAGATAAGAAAAAAAATATTACTAGTTATCAGCTCTCTATCGAGCAGGTCTCTGCTATTTTAGAATTAAGATTACAAAAACTTACAGCATACGGAATTGGTGAAATTGAAAGTGAAATTAATAAACTTGCAGAATTAATTATTGAATATAATAAAATAATAAATTCAAAAAAAGAGCTTAACAAACTTATTGTAAACGAACTTGAAAACATAAAAGATAAATTTGGATCTCCAAGAAGAACAAAAATTATTGACGCTGTTTTAAATTATAATATTGAAGAAACTATCCAAAAAGAGTCTGTTGTAATAAGCATTACAAATCAAGGCTATATAAAACGAAGCCCATTAAGTGCTTTAAAGTCACAAAAAAGGGGCGGTAAAGGTAAAAGTGGAATTTCAACAAGGGAGGAAGATTTTGTTGTTCAAATATTTACAGCAAATACACATACTCCTGTTCTATTTTTTTCAACTCAAGGTCTAGCGTACAAGATTAAAGCTCATAAAATACCAGAAGGTTCTTCATCATCCAAAGGTAAATCTATTTTTAATATTTTGCCTCTCAAAAGTCATCATTCCATAAGTTCTATTATGCCTCTACCAGAAGATGAAGCTGAATGGAAAAAACTTATGGTTATTTTTGCTACATCTAAAGGTAATGTAAGAAAGAATACATTAGAAGATTTTACTAATATTAATAACAGCGGTAAAATCGCAATGAAACTCGACGAAGACGACAAGATAATTGGTGTAAAAATTTGTAAAGAAGATGAAGATATTTTGTTAAGTACCCAGTACGGTAAATGTATTAGATTTAAATCAAAAAAATTAAGATTATTTAAAGGAAGGTCATCAAAAGGAATTAAAGGAATTCAATTAGCTGATAAAGATAAAGTTATTTCCCTATCAATAATAGAAAATTCAAAAATTGATCCTAAAACAATTAACAAAGACTCAAAAATTAAAAGCGGTGTAAATAAGTTTATTTTGTCTGTTTCTGAAAATGGATATGGAAAAAGATCGTCGTACCTAGATTATAGAGTAACTAATAGAGGCGGAAAGGGTATAATTGGAATTATTAACTCTCCTAGAAATGGAAACATATCATCTTCTTTAATGGTTGGAGAAAACGATGAAATAATTTTATCTACTGATAAAGGTAGTATTATGAGATGTGCTGTGAAAGAAATTAGAACAGCAGGTAGAAATACTCAAGGTGTTAGAATAAAAAAATTATCAGGAAGTGAAAAAGTTGTGTCTGTAATTAAGATAGAAGATAATATACAATAAGATATGAAAACTGCTATTTATCCTGGAACGTTTGACCCAATCACCTATGGTCATATAGATGTAATTAAGAAATCTTTAAATATTTTTGATAGATTAATTGTAGCAACTACAGATAATATAAATAAAAATTATTATTTTTCTATTGAAGAGAGAATAGACATTATAAATAATTCTTTATTTAAAGATTTAAAGTTAAATAAAAAAAAAATTAAAGTTATCTCTTTTAACAATCTTACTATTGATCTATGTAAAAAATATAACGCTAATGCAATAATTAGAGGATTGAGAGCTGTATCTGATTTTGAATATGAATTTCAATTAGCAGGTATGAATAAAAAATTAAATTCAAAAATTGAGACCATGTTTTTAATGTCAGATGTTGAAAATCAAATTATTTCCTCAAAATTTGTGAAGGAAATAGCAAATTTAGGCGGTAACATTGATAGATTTGTGACTAAATATGTGGCCAAAATCTTAAAAAGTAAATTCTAATGAAAAGATTTATCTATTTATTTATATTTTTTTTTAGTTTACTAAATACAAATATTAATGCTAAAGAAAATATTATGATTTTAAAATTATCCTATGGTGAAGTCGAGATAGAACTTTATCCAGAAAAAGCTCCCAATCACGTAAAAAGATTTAAAGAATTAGCTAACAGCGGTAAATATGATGGAGTTGTTTTTCATAGAGTTATTGATGGGTTTATGGCTCAAACTGGAGATGTAAAATTTGGAAATTCTAATAATCCTAGTTTTAATTTATCACTTGCAGGTACTGGTGGTTCAGATCTACCAGATCTTAAAGCTGAGTTTACAGATATAGCGCATATTAGAGGGATTGTATCTGCAGCTCGTTCAGCAAACCCAGATAGTGCAAATAGCCAATTTTTTATATGTTTAGACTCTGCACCACATTTAGATAGACAGTATTCTGCTTTTGGTAAGGTTGTAAAGGGTATGGAATTTGTAGATAAGATTAAAAAAGGAGATCCAAACAGCGGATCTGTTTCTGAACCTGATAAAATCATTTCATTAAAGTCCAAATAATTTAATAATGCTTGAAGATGAATTTTCATTTGAGTTGATAACTCAAGATGATAAAGCTAGATTAGGCATAATAAAAACTCCAAAAGGTTTTATAGACACACCAGCATTTATGCCTGTCGGCACACAAGGTACAGTAAAAGGTATATTTACAGATGATATCAAGAAAACAAATACTCAAATAATTTTAGCTAATACTTATCATTTATTACTTAGACCTGGAATTGAAATATTAGATAAATTTAATGGTCTTCATGATTTTATGAATTGGGATAAACCAATTCTTACCGACTCCGGTGGTTATCAAATTATGTCTTTATCAAAGTTTAATAAGATTGATTTAAAAATGGGTGCCATATTTACCTCACATTTAGATGGAAAAAAAATTATTTTAAGTCCTGAAAAAAGCATTCAGGTACAAAAATCAATCAATTCGGACATTATAATGGTATTAGATGAATGCCCAAAATTAACATCTGATAAGAAAGTTTTATCTAAAGCCATTGATCTTTCAACTCATTGGGCACAAAGATGTAAAACTGAGTTTGGAAATAATAAAAAAAAAGCATTATTTGGTATTGCTCAAGGTGGTTTGTTTAAGGATCTAAGAATTGAAAGTATAGAAAAATTAAAAGAAATCGTTTTTGATGGATATGCGATGGGAGGTCTTGCTGTAGGAGAAAAACAGAGCGATATGTTGAAAATATTAAATGAAACAACAGATCACTTACCTCAAAATAAACCAAGATATCTAATGGGTGTAGGCACTCCTTCAGATATTTTAGGTGCTGTTAAAGAAGGTATAGATATGTTTGATTGCGTTATGCCAACAAGATCAGGAAGAACAGGACTTGCTTTTACTTGGCAAGGTAAAGTAAATTTAAAAAATTCTAAATATGCCAATGATAAAACCCCTCTTGATAATGAGTGCGACATAAGACGACTAAATAAATATTCTAAAAGCTATTTAAATCACCTAATTAAATCTAATGAAATGATGGCTTCAATGTTAATTTCGTTACACAACGTTCATTTCTATCAACAATTTATGGGTGAAATTAGGAAAAATGTTAAGAATGGGACATTTCTTGATTTTTATAAAAAATACATTAATTTGTTTAATTAACTATTTGAATTTTAATTGATTAATATATAAAAGATCAATTTTGTGGGCCCTTAGCTCAGTTGGTAGAGCAATTCCCTTTTAAGGAATGGGTCGATGGTTCGAGTCCATCAGGGCTCACCAAAAAAAATTAAACTTTGATTGGAGGATATTTTATTATCACTTCATTAATCCAATTACTTAAGTTTTCTATCCTCTTTTGACTGCTAGGATGAGTGCTTAAAAAAACCGGTATTTCTTTACCTTTTTTTTTAGCCGCCATTCTTTCCCATAATTTAACAGATTCTTTAATATTATAACCTGATAAAGATGAAAAAATTAAACCTAAATAATCTGCTTCAGACTCTTGTTTTCTTCCGAATGGATTCATTATACCTAATTGAAAAATGTCCATCCCTGTATTTTGCCCAACAGTATTTCTAGTTCTATTAATTGCCCCTCCTAAAAATATATCAGCGATAGTAGTGCTTAGATTAATTGTCATTGCATGACTCATTCTCTCAAGAGAGTGTCTAGCTACTGCGTGTGCTATTTCGTGTCCCATAACAATTGATAGTGCATCAATGTTTTTAGTAATTTTTAACAATCCTGTATAAACAGCAATCTTTCCACCTGGCATACACCATGCATTTACCATTTTATCATTATCTACAAGAATATAATCCCAAGCAAAATTTTTAGTTGGATCTTCTTTTCCATTCTTATCAAAAAAAGCACTTACAGCAATTTCCATTTTTTTTCCAATTTCTCTAATTTCTTTTAATTTACTTCCACTAGTAATAATCTTAGATTTATTTCTAAAATTTTCATAAGCAGTAGCAGCCTGTCTATTTACACGCGCTTCGGAAACTATGCTTAATTGTTTTCTATCAGTAATTGGCACTGTAGAACAAGACGGCAGTATTATAGAACAACAACTGCATCCAAATAAGCCAAGAAATTTTCTTCTATTTATGTTATACATTCAACATTCATGATTTTAAATAATAAATTATTAATTGCAATTTTTATATTAATATTAATTTTTATAATATATTCAAGTTATTCCTAATCTATGTCTAAAACTAATATGAAAAAATCTATTTTGGCCAGAATACGAAATAATTTTATTGCCGGTATAGTTGTATTAATACCTATTGGTATTACCTTATACTTAAGTCTTTTTATTATCAGAGTCTCTGGGAATATTATCCCTAAGGAAATCAACCCTAATAATTACCTTCCTTTCAATATTCCGGGCGTAGAAATATTTATCGCTTTATTTTTTATCACTTTTGTGGGTTGGATTTCACTTTCATTTCTTGGTAAAAAATTTTTTGAAATATTTAACAATATTTTAAAAAAAATTCCTATTTTAAGAACTATATATTCTGCTATTGGACAAATGACTGAAAGTTTAACCAAAACAGATAATAGTGAAAAAAGTGTTGTTTTATTGGAATATCCTAGAACAGGTATATGGGTCGTCGGTTTTGCAACAAAAGAAAACAAAGGTGTTATTAAAGATAAAATCAAAGAAGATGTCGTAAACATTTTTGTTCCAACTACCCCGAATCCTACAAGTGGTTTTTTGTTAATGGTGCCAAAGAAAGATTTAATCTATTTAGATGTTTCTTTTGAACAAGCTTCTAAATTTATTGTTTCAGCAGGCACTACAAATATAGATTAATTTTCTTCAACGTTAATTATTTCTGCTCTATCAAACAACTTTAAAAGAAAAGAGTATTTATTTTGATTAATATTTTCTTGATTATTTTGCACATAAAGTTCGGCTAATTTAAATAAATTTTCATGATTTACTGGATCAGCAAATCTAAAATTTTTAATTCCACTTTGTTGAAAACCGATTAGATCTCCAAAACCTCTTAATTTTAAATCTTCTTCTGCTATAAAAAAACCATCATCATTTTTTTTCAAAATCTTAATTCTTTTTATTGCATTTTTACTCAATCCATCTTTAAATAATAAGATACAGGTTCCTTGCTTTTCACCTCTACCAATCCTCCCCCTTAATTGATGTAATTGAGCAAGGCCAAATTTATTAGCATTTTCAATAATTATTAAATTTGCATTAGGAAAATCTATACCCACCTCAATAACAGTTGTAGAAACTAGTATTGATATTTCTTTATTAAGAAATTTTTTTAAAACTTTTTCTTTTTCAATTTTATCCAAAGAACCATGAATTAATCCAACTTTTTGAGGAAATTTTTTATTTACAAAATCAAACTTTTTTTTAGCAGATGAATAATCTAAGAATGAAGACTCTTCAATTAGAGGGCAAACCCAAAATATTTGATTTTGTGCATTTATTTGTTTCTTTATAAATGGCCATAGTTCATTAATTTTTTTTTCAGGTTTACTTAGAGTTATAATTTTTTTTCTTTTAGCAGGTTTTTCAGTTATTTTAGAAATATCCATATCTCCATATAAAGACATCATCATAGTTCTGGGGATAGGTGTAGCAGACATTAAAAGAACATCGCAATTATCGCCACCTTTTTTTGCAAGTTCTGATCTTTGTTTTACACCAAATTTATGTTGCTCATCAATAATAACTAAACCTACTTTTTTAAATTTAATTTTTTTTTGAAATAAAGCATGTGTTCCAATCAATAAATTTGTTACACCAGACTCCAAATTATTTAAAATTTCTTTCCTATATCTATATTCTGTTTTACCAGTAAGAAAATCTATTTTAAAATTTGAATTTTGATAAATTTTTTTTGCTAATTCATAATGTTGTTTAGCTAAAATTTCTGTAGGTCCCATTAAAGCACATTGATAGCCGCTTTCTATAACATTAGAAATTGCCAATAGAGATACAATAGTTTTTCCAGATCCAACATCTCCCTGCACAATTCTAAACATTCTTTTTTTACTCAACAAGTCATCGTTAATCTCATTTAATACTTTTTCTTGACTAGAGGTTAACTTAAAGGGAAGTTTTTTTTTAATAGAATTTGATTTTTTTTGTAAAAAATTTTTTCTTATTTTTTCTTTTTTTATTATTTTTCTGTTTTCAGATAATGTAAAAAAATTTGCACACAATTCGTCAAAAACTAATCTTCTGAAGCTTTTTGATGAATTATTTTTACTATCTTTTGAATTATGTAGTTTTTTTATGCTTTCATTCCAGTTTAATAAATTATTTTTTTTTATAAAATCATTATCAAGCCAATCATCAATAATTGGAATTTCATTAATAACTTGTTCACTAATTGATCTATATTTTTTTTCATTAATACCTTTTGTTAAGTTGTACTTCGGAATATTTTTAACAACATATTCCTTGTTGTCTAAAGTTGTCACATAATCTGGATTTGTGATTTGATATTTTTTATTAAAATAATTAATTTTTCCACTAATTATTATCCATTTATTTATTGGGTATAATTTTCTTAAATATCCTTCACGACTATTAAAATAAATAATATCAATTTTTCCAGTATCATCTTCGCATACAATTTTGTTTGGTAATTTTCTAACTCTTGGAAAGTTTAATTTTTTTACAATTACTTTAATTGATTGTGTCTTGCCTATCTCTAATTCATTTAATTTAAATAATTTCGATCTATCTGTTTCAGAGTAAGGTAAGTTTAAAATAATATCTTTGACTTTTTCAATTTTTTTCCTTTTTAAGTATTTCGAAAGTTGTGGACCAACACCTTTTAACTTATTAACCTCATTAAAAATAAAATCTTTTTTCATTAATTTATTAATTTATGTATAATACACTTTTATGATTAGAAAATTAGAAATTTTTAAAAAAAAATTAATTTATAGAGCCTCATATAGAGGAACCAAAGAAATGGATATTTTATTAAGCGCATTTGTTAATAAGTATATTAATAAATTTGATGAAAATCATCTTGCAGATTTGGAAAATTTTTTGAATTTTGAGGACGAAATAATAATGAATTATTATCATTTTGGTATTGTAAAGAAAAAAATTGATGCAAATAAAATATCTAAGCTTTTTAAAAATTTTAAAATCTAATGGCGGAGAGGGTGGGATTCGAACCCACGAACGAGTTGCCCCGTTGCTGGTTTTCAAGACCAGTGCTTTCAACCGCTCAGCCACCTCTCCTTGAAATTTTATTGCTCTATTTATTACTATCAAAGTAAGTAAATAACAATAAATAAGTACTTATTTTGTTATGCTAGTTAATATAGCGCAACTATGATAATTAAAAAAATGTTTAAAATAATATTTTTATCCTTTTTTATAAACCTATTAACGTCATTACATCTTTCGGCTAATAACGATTTTAACTTGTGGGTTAAAGAGTTTAAAATTAAAGCTGCTAATTCAGGCATATCAAAAAATGTTGTAAATCAAATTATGTCTGAAGCAAAATTTTTACCCAAAGTTATTCAGTATGATCGGTATCAACCTGAATTTTATGAAGATACATTTACATATATAAAAAAAAGATCTTCAAAAAATAAAGTTAAACAAGGATTGAGTCTTTATAAAAAAGAAAAGAAAATAATTGAAAAAATAGAAAAAGAATTCAATGTTGAAAAAGAATTATTGCTAGCTTTAATGGGTATAGAAACTAATTTTGGTAAATATCTAGGAAAAATGGATATCGTTTCTTCTCTAGCAACATTAAGCTTTGATAAAAGAAGAAGTGAATTTTTCACAAAAGAATTGCTTATTCTATTAAATTTAGTTGATAAAAAAGTAATCGATAAAAGCATTTTATATGGTTCTTGGGCTGGAGCTTTTGGTAATTTCCAGTTTATGCCTAGAACAATTAGAAACTATGCTATTGATTATAATAAAAACAAAACAATTGAATTAAAAAAAACTGACGACTCTTTTGCCTCCGCTGCAAATTATTTAAAAACAATTGGTTGGAAAAAAAATAAACCATGTTTTTTTAAAGTTAATTTAAAATCTAATATACCTAAAAAATATCTTAATTCATCAGCTCGTAATATAAAAAATAAAAAAAATATCAGTTACTTTAAAAAATACATTGAAAATTTTGATAATTTAAATATAGGAAACGATTATAATGTAGCAATAATAATTCCAGATAAAGATATTATTCCTGGTGCAGAAACTTTCTCTCCTGCTTATTTAATATTTGAAAATTATGAAAAAATATTAAATTGGAATAGATCGCTTAGATTTGCATTAGCTGTTTGTACACTAAAGGACAATTTTAAAAATGAAATTTAAGTTATTAATAATTATTTATTTTTTATTTTCTTGCTCACCACACTATACTAAATCTAATATTAAGAAGCCCTACACATCAACTGGTTTTGCTTATATCTATAACCTTAATGATTATGAAACAAAATTAATTAACAAAAAATTTAATAACGATTTATTGCAAATTTCCCACAAGGACTTAAGAAACGGAACCTTAATTAAATTAATTAATCCAAAAAATAAAGAAAATTTAGTTTTAAAAAATATAAATAATGCTAATTATCCTGATTTTTATAAGATTTTAATAACAAAAGCAGTAGCAAGTAAACTAAAACTTAACAATGAGTTACCATTGATAGAAATTTTAGAAATAAAAAAAAATAAGTCATTTATAGCTGAAAAGGCAAAAATTTATCAAGAAGAAAAAAAAATTCCAGCTAACGCGCCTGTTACGTCTGTTAAGATTGCAAATATTTCAAAAAAAAAACTTAATAATAATAACATTGTTGACCCAAATATTTATATTCTTATTGCTTCTTTTTACAATAATGAGTCGGCAAATCTTCTAAAAAAAAGAATCGTTGAAGGTGAACATAACTATGATAATAATAAATTATCAATCCAAAAAAAAACTAGTAAAAAATTTGACGTTTTATCTGGCCCATATAAGTCTATTAATTTATTGAAAAATGATTACATTATCCTTAAAAATTTTGGATTTGAAGAATTGGATATATTTATAAATGAATAAATTATTAATCGTCATAACTTTGTTTTATATCTCAACCGTATCAGTTTTTTCTAATCCTGAAATTCAAGCTAGATCCGGCATATTAATTGATTATCATTCTGGTAAAATATTATATGAACTTGATCCTGATTTACAAATTTATCCTGCATCAATGACAAAAATTATGACAGCAATCGTTACATTTGATTTGTTAAAAAAAAATAAAATTTCTCTAGATGATAAATATACAATATCAGAAAATGCTTGGAGGCTTTCACAAGCAGGATATTCATCAATGTTTATAATGATTAACGATCAGGTTTCTGTTGAAGATTTATTAAAAGGTATAATTATAGCTTCGGGCAATGATGCTTGTGTAGCTTTAGCTGAAGGAATTGCAGGTTCGGAGGAAAACTTCGCTCAAATGATGAATGAAAAAGCTGGTGAAATAGGAATGATGTCGTCAAACTTTACTAACGCATCAGGAATTAATGATCCTGATAATATATCTACCGTTAGAGATATAGCTTTAATGTCCGCACATTTAATCAATAATTACCCTGATTTTTACGAATTGTTCAAAGAAAAAACTTTTACTTGGGATAGGACAGGAGGCGAACCTATTAAACAAGGAAATCGAAATCCACTACTTTATAAAAATATTGGTGTAGATGGTATCAAAACGGGATATTTAGCTGTTGAAAAATATTCATTAGCTAGCACCATGATAAAAAATGACAGACGAATTATTGCTGTTGCATCTGGTTTTGAAAGTAAAAATTTAAGAAGTAGTCAATCCTTAAAGTTGTTAAATTGGGGTTTTCGTAACACTAATACATTTGAAATTTCAAAGAAAAATGAGACAACTTTTGAAATAGAATCTTGGCTTGGAATAAAAGATAAAATTAATGCAGTAACTAAGGAAAACTTTTATGTAACTATTGATAAAAAAGACATAAAGCATTTGAATGTATCACTTAATTATAACGGTCCTATAAAAGCACCTATCCGAAAAGGTGAAAAAGTAGCTGAATTAATTATTAAGAAAAAAAATAAAAATTTAAAAACTCTTCCTCTATATGCCTCAGAAGATCTAAAAAAAGTTAATTTTTTTAAAAGTTTAGCAACATCTTTAAATTACCTGATTTGGGGAGATGTATAAAAAAAAACCTTTTTTTATAGTATTTGAAGGAATAGAAGGTTGTGGTAAATCTTTCCAAAGTAATAAACTTCTCAAGAATCTTAAAAAAAAAAAAATTTCATCATTACTAACACGTGAACCTGGTGGCACTAAAAGTGCAGAACTCATAAGAAATTTGATTCTTAAAGATTATTTTAATAAAGATAATAAAGAAAAGTTTGATAAGTATACTGATACATTGCTATATTTAGCAGCTAGAAATGAACATGTTAAAAATAAAATAAAACCATCATTACAAAAAAAACAAGTCGTAATTTGCGATCGATTTACTGACTCAACTTTAGCTTATCAAGTATTCGGAAAAAAAGTAAATATTAATCTTATCAATAGTGTACATAAATACATATTAAATGGTTTAAAACCTAATTTAACTTTTATTTTAAAAGTATCCTCTAAAACTTCACGTGAAAGATTAAATATGAGAAGATCAACCAATAGATATGATAATTTTGCGCGATCATTTTATACAAAAGCTCAAAAATCTTTTTTAAAAATTTCAAAGAACAAAAAAAATTATTACGTTTTGGACTCATCTAATAATGACGATAGTTTAGAACAAAAAATTTTTAAAATAGTTTCAAAACATTTAAAAATTAAATGATATTTCCATTATATTTCAAATCAAAAAATTCATTAAAATTATTTGGTTTAATTGATAATTTTATTTTTTTGAAAAAACTTTATTTGAAAAATAAATTACCTAAAGTTTTAATGTTATCTGGTATAAAGGGATCTGGTAAATCTACTCTCGTAAATCACCTAATGTATTATATTTTCGATAAAGATAATTATAATTTGGAATCTAATGAACTGAAATCTAATTCAAAATTTTATAATCAATTTAAAGATAATATTAATGAGAATATTACTTATTTATCTGGTGAAGATTTTAAGAATGTTAAAATTGAAGATATACGTGACTTAAAAACAAGAATATTTCAAACGATCATATCTGATAAACCTCGTTTCATAATTCTTGATGATGTGGAATTATTTAATAACAATAGCTTAAATGCTCTTTTAAAAATTATTGAAGAACCAACCAAAAATAATTATTTTATATTAATAAACAACAAAACTAAACCTATAATTGAAACCGTTAAATCACGATGCTTAGATATTAAAATTATCTTAAATGAATCAAAAAGAACAACCATTATTGAATCTTTAATTAAAAAATTTAAAATAAATCTATTATTCGACCCAGAGTTTTACCCATTATCCCCAGGTCACTTTATAAAATTTAATTATCTCTTTAATGAAAACAAAATATCTCTTGATAATGATTTTATCAAAAATTTAGGAATACTTTTAAATTTATACAAAAAAAATAAAGAAGTAATATTTATTGATATGATACTTTTTTTAACTAATAGTTATTTAAATAAATTAAAAAATGAAAATTTGTTTAAAAATGATAAAATTATTGAATATAAATCTTTCATTTTTGAAAATATTAACAAATTTTTTCGATATAATTTAAATCAAAATGCATTATTAAATACGATAAATAATAAAATTTCTGATGAATAAAAATTTTTATATAACTACACCTATATATTACCCTTCTGGGAAACCACACATGGGTCACGCTTATTCAAGTATTGTTGCAGATATATTCGCACGTTTTAAAAGATTAGAAGGTTACAACGTTTTATTTCTTACAGGTACAGATGAGCACGGTCAAAAAATACAAAAAGAAGCCGAAAAAAATAAAAAAGACCCAAAAACATTTTGTGATGAACATTCAGAAAGATTTAGATCTTTAACTAAAACATTGAACTTATCTAATGATGATTTTATTAGAACAACAGAAAAAAGACATTACAAATCTGTTTTAGAAATATGGGATAGATTAGTAAAATCCGGCGATATTTATCTAGATAAATATTGTGGCTGGTATTCTGTTTCTGATGAATCTTTTTATGACGAAGATGAAATTGAAGAAAAAGATGGTAAAAAAAAATCAAAAATATCTGGGTCAGCAGTAGAGTGGGTTGAAGAAGAGTCTTATTTTTTTAAGTTATCATCATGGAGTAAGAAATTACTTGAGCTTTATAAAAACAATAACGAATTTATATTACCTAGATCTAGAAAAAATGAAGTTGTGAGCTTTGTTGAAAAAGGGTTAAAAGATTTATCAATAAGCAGAACTTCTTTTACCTGGGGCATTCCAGTTCCTAATAATAGCAAACATGTCGTATACGTATGGCTAGATGCTTTAACTAATTATATTAGTGCCTTGAATTTTCCGGACACTAATGATCAAAAATATAAAAAATTCTGGCCAGCAGATGTACACATAATTGGTAAAGACATACTAAGATTTCATGCTGTATTTTGGCCAGCATTCTTGCTTGCAGCTAAACTACCATTGCCAAAAAGAATATTTGGACATGGATGGATTCTTTCAGATAATAAGAAAATGTCAAAATCACTAGGAAATATTTTAGACCCAATCGATATAATTAATAAATATGGAATTGATCAACTTAGATATTACTTAACTAAAGAAGTTTCTCTAGGAAATGACGGTACTATCTCTATGGAAAATCTTAAGGCTTGTATAAATAATGATTTAGCAAATAATTATGGCAATCTTTGTCAGAGAGTTTTTTCTTTTATAAAAAAGAATTGTGATAATAAAATACCATTAAGTTCAAAATTAACTGTTTATGACAAAAAACTTTTAAATAATCTAAAAAATAGCCTACCAAAGTTAATAGCTTTAATGAATAATCAAGAATTAAATGAATACATAAAAATAGTTGTTAGTTTTTCTTTCGATGCCAATAAATACTTCAACGACTCAGAACCATGGGCAGTTAAAAAAAAAGACCCAGAAAGAATGAAAGCTATATTATTTACTATTGTAGAGCAAATAAAAAACATTAGTATATTACTTAATCCTATAATTCCTAATGCTACAAATAAAATACTATCTATGATTAATTTGTCAGGTCAAAATATAAGTATTGATAAAATAAATGATAATGAGATTTTAAATAACAAAAAGGAATTAGGTAATTTAGAAATACTATTTACTAAAATTGAAAATGATAATTGATTCTCACTGCCATTTAAATTATGAACCTATGTCTTTATCTTTAAAAGAAACTATTGATAGAGCTAATAAGGATGGAGTAAAATATTTGCTCACAATTTCAACCGAGGATAAAAGTTATGACAAAATTCTTAATATTATATCAAAAAATGAGTGTGTTTATGGCTCTTATGGAATTCATCCTCACGAAGCTAAAAATCATCAATCTATCAAGTCTGAAGACATAATCAAAAAAACTCAACTTAATAAAAAGATAATTGGAATAGGTGAGAGTGGTCTTGATTTTTACTACAATCATTCTGAAAAAAAAGATCAAATTAAATGTTTTGAAGAACATATAATTGCAGCACAAAATACACAACTACCATTAATTGTACATACTAGAAATGCTGAAACAGAAACTTTTGAAATACTTAAAAATAAATTAAATAAAAAAAATTTTAAAATTCTAATACATTGTTTTACAGGATCAAAAGAATTTGCATTTAAATTGTTAGATCTTGGCGCTTATATCTCGGCTAGTGGAGTAGTAACTTTTAAAAAATCTTTAGAATTAGCTAATACATTTAAAGAAATTTCAAATGATAGAATATTAGTAGAAACAGACTCACCTTATTTAGCCCCAGTCCCGCTAAGAGGTAAGCCGAATGAACCGAGCTATATTATTCATACATTAAAGTTTTTATCTAAATTAAAGAACCTCTCTTTTGAAGATTTTTCGAATATAACTACAAAAAATTTTTTTAATTTATTTGGTGAACTAAATTGAAAAATAAATTTACTATACTGGGATGTGGCAGCTCTCTTGGATCACCATGGATAACTAATTATACAGCAAAATTAAAAAAAAATTCTAAGAATATTAGAACTAGATGTTGCGCTCATATACAAAAAGGTGATCTTTCAATTCTTATCGACACCTCACCGGATATTAGAAATCAATTTTTAAAAAATAAGATTAAAACTCTAGACGCAATAGTTTACACCCACGAGCACGCTGATCAAACAACAGGTATTTTTGAGATGAGACCTTTTTTTTGGAAAAATAAAAAAAAAATTCCAATTTATGGATCTTTAAGAACAATAAATGAATTAAAAAATAAATATGCTTTTTGTTTTAAACAAAAACATGGGTACAAACCAATCATGCAAGCTAATATTGTTAAAAAGAAATTTAAAATTATTAATAAAAATTTTAAAATTGATATAGAGCCATTCCAAGTCACACATGGAATGATTAAAGCCACAGGTTATTTATTTGATAAAATAGCTTATATAAGTGACTGTAATCACATTAGTAAAAATGTTTCAAAAAAATTAATGAATTTAGATTTTTTAATTATTGACTGTTTAAGAAAAAATAAACATCCATCACATTTTAATTATGATGACGCTATTGATTTTGTGAAAATTGTTAAGCCCAAAAAAACTATATTAACTAACTTACACGTTGATTTAGATTATTTTGATCTTAAAAAAAAATTACCTAAAAATATAGTTCCTGCCTTTGATAACTTAAGTTTTAATTTTTAGATTAATTTTTCAATTGATTTGATGAATTTATTTGATGTAGGTTTTGTAAAAGAGGCAAACGTATCTACAACTTTACCATTTTTACCTATAATAATTTTATGAAAGTTCCATTTAGGTATAGCACTAATTCCAAATTCGTCTTTTGCCCATTTGTAAAATGGATGAGAATTTTTTCCAATAACATTAACCTTTTCAGTCATTGGAAATGTTATGCCAAAATTGGTCTCACAGAAATCTTTTATTTGATCATTTGAACCAGGCTCTTGTTTGAAGTTATTAGTTGGAACTCCTATTACAACCAAATTTTTATCCTTGTAACTATTGTGCAGTGATTGAAGATCTTCATATTGAGGTGTATATCCACATCTACTTGCAACATTAACAATTACAATTACTTTGTCTTTATAATCACTTAGTTTAATTTGACCACCATCTATACTATCGAATTTATAATCATAAGCGACACCAGAGCTAGCAGATACTGATTTATTAAAAAAACTAAACATAAATAAAATTATTAAAAATTTTCTCATAACTTTAATGCTTTAACTACTGCATCGAAAGGTAAAAATATACAATTATATCTATTAAAATTGTCGCTATTAAAAAGTTTACTAAAATCTGCAAATTTTTGAGGAATTCTAAGATCTTTATTTTTGGAAATATTTTTTAAATTTCTAAATTCATTTTTTATACTTTGAATATTAAATTTTTTTATTTTTTTAGATAATAAACTTGCTGAAGCCTCACAGTATACACAGGATTCAGTCTCATATTTCATTGACAATATTTTCTTTTTTAACACAATTAATTCTAAAGTTATTTTATCTCCACATAATTTATTTTTTAACGAGATTTTATGTGAATATTCATTTTTTAAACCTACATTAGATGTATTAGAAGCTATTCTAATAATTTCTTTGCTAATCATTTTTTTGAGAATAATAATAATAAAATGTAACCAAAAACAGTTGAAAGCAATGAACCTGCTAGTACACCAATTTTTACACCATCAATGTATTGCATGTCGTTCGCGAAAGCTAAATTTCCAACAAATAGACTCATTGTAAAACCAATACCTGTTAAAATTGAAACTGCGTAAAACGCTGGCCAAGTTGAATTATTTGGTTTATCTGCAATTTTTAATCTTACAGAAAGGTAAGAGAGTACAAAAACACCAATTTGTTTTCCAAAAAATAATCCTAAAACGATTCCTAAAGGTACGGGGTTTAATAAAGTTGCAAAGGTCAACCCTTCTAAAGATACACCTGCATTTGCAAATGCAAATAAAGGCATTATACCAAAAGCAACATAAGGAGATAAATTATGCTCTAATTTTAAAAGCAATGAGTCTTTATTGACCTTAATATTGTGAGGTATAGTTAAAGCTAATAAAACACCTGCAATAGTTGCATGAATACCAGATTGATGAGTAAAGTCCCATAAAAATATTCCAATAATCAAATAAGGTAAAAAACTTGTAACTTTGTATTTATTCAAAACAATTAATATTATTAAAGCAACTAACATTAATATTAAGTACATAGATTGAATATTTCCAGAGTAAAAAAATGCTATAATTACAATTGCTCCCAAATCATCAATAATAGCTAGCGCAGTTAAGAAAACTTTTAATGAAATTGGTACTCTTTTTCCTAAAAGAGATAATACACCTAGTGAAAAAGCAATGTCAGTTGCAGATGGTATAGCCCAACCATTTAATGTCGTGCTGTCTGAAAAATTTATAAATATGTAAAATAGAGCAGGTACTACCATTCCACCAACTGCACCTATAATTGGTAGCAATGCTTGTTTTGGATTTGAAAGCTCGCCTTGTAAAAATTCTCTTTTAATTTCTAAAGAAACAAAAAAGAAAAAGACCGCCATTAAAACGTCATTAATCCAATGCAACACACTTAGTTTTAACCCAAAACTTTCAGTACCTAGGGTTATGTATTTTTTTAAAATAGAGAAATAATCATCACTGTATGATCCATTACTAATAATTAATGCTAGAATTGCAGCTATTAAAAGTACTATTCCTGAAGACGCTTCAAGCTTAAAAAACTCTCTAAAAGGTTTTGTAATATGTTGGATCATAAGTACTATTTACTTCTATAGGGCTTATCTTTCAATTGCCAAAAAGGTATATTTAACCTATAAAACAGACGATCGGGGCGTAGCGCAGCCTGGTAGCGCATCTGGTTTGGGACCAGAGGGTCGCAGGTTCAAATCCTGCCGCCCCGACCATTTTAAATATGAAAAAAGCTAAAATTTAC